>Ga0302188_10000405_pt1 | contig 36942 bp, 35 predicted proteins | sample II_Bog_E2_1_FD_198783 | JGI IMG/M metagenome (GOLD analysis project Ga0302188, IMG submission 198783) | Peat permafrost microbial communities from Stordalen Mire near Abisko, Sweden - II_Bog_E2_1 | ecosystem: Environmental > Terrestrial > Soil > Wetlands > Peat | place: Sweden: Abisko...
TGAACAATCTTGCATGAGTTTGTTTTTTAATGCAGGACAGGCCTGTATTGCAGGGTCAAGGACTTTTGTTCACTCTTCTCTCTATGATAAATTTGTAGAGGAATCTGCCAAAATCGCAGCTAAAATCAAACTTGGACCGTCTCTCTCCTCCTGCACTGAGCAAGGGCCTTTAATCGATAAGGATCAAATGAACAAGGTGCTTTCGTATATTTAGATTGGAAAAAAAGAGGGGGCTAAACTTGTGACAGGAGGAAAGAGATGGGGATCAAAAGGGTGGTTTGTTTAACCAACCGTTTTTTCCGACTGCAAGGATGAAATGAGAATTTTTAAAGAGTAAATTTTTGGTCCAGTGAAATGCATAACTAAATTTGACGACTTGGATGAAGCGATCTATCGGGCTAATAGTTCCAACTATGGATTGGGAGCAGGAGTAGTAACTGAAAGTCATTCAGAGGCCAACTATCTTGTGAAACATCTTAAAGCCGGCACGGTCTACGTAAACTGTTATAACGCGATTTCATATACTGCACCTTTCGGAGGATACAAGGATTCAGGAATAGGCCGCGAATTGGGTGAGGAGGGTCTTAATAATTACCTGGAGACCAAGACAGTTATCGAGAGAGTATGATGGAATAAAACAGTTATAATTAATAAATTAGTAACACTAACTGTTAATTGAATAAATCACTACAGAGCCAGCTTGAAGTCCAGACTGGCCAAGACAAAAGCGAAACTCCACGCCAAAGGAATTTCACTTGAAAAATAGATTTCGAATATTTCTTGTTTGGCATCAATTTTGTACATCTGCATGATCTATCTCTTACTCTCATTCACAATCACTGCATTTTATACCGAAGGAACAATTGATTTTCTGATGAATTCCAAGATTAACTGACCACTTTAACAGCTCATTTAGGGTTCAATATTGCTAAATTTCATTATCTTTCCACTATTGTCACCCCGTAAAAAGAGTTCGCCGAGATCCTCCCCTTTATCGCTTCCCTCAAGATCACTATAAGCATATCCAGGTTTTAGTCCAAAGAATTCGAACTATCTATGGGCTGATATTGCACAGCTGACCAAAAAAACAATGGTTAGTATAGTTTATTTTTCGTTAGACAAGTGATACCTGGTCCCTGAAAAATTAGAGGCAAGTTCATATTTTCGACCATTTTAAGTATTTTCTTCCAAGCTAAATCTGCTGCATGGAAATCGACTGGTTTTTTGACAGGTGTAGGGACTAGTATTGGATCCAGAAAACTAAACGTTTCTGATGAAAGTGCCAAAGATATAGTTGGGTTTGATATGATAGACGTTGGACAGATGAGAATAACGACTAGCAAATGTGGAATTGTTGGTGATTGATGGAGGCAACGCGATTTTAGCATTGACACGCGACACTTCAGGACTTTCATCTGATACAATATTAAAAATTTAATTATTCCTTGATATCTTTTTGGAATGCAGCTGGAGGGGAACTTTGTTGACTCCCTCACTCGATTCGCAGGAATTAATTGATGCCATTTTATTATATTAGATTAGTCATATTATAATTTGCTGAATCGTTAGGTTAGAGTATGAATGAGAGAGTCAAGATTGCTTTGTCAGATATTGAGTTCATCAAGGCGGAACTTTAAAAGCTGCTGAAAACTTCAAAGACATTGAATTCGTATATTAGTAGCCCTGAGACTTAGTCAAAGAAGTATCGATACATGACTGCTACCAGATCTCCAAAAAAATCCTCGAAAAAGAAGTAGCAAAAGCCGATCAGCAAATCACCAATACCCAAGCCGCAAACTGCAAGTAAAAGCCCATAAGTTAAAAAAACGATTGATGGATCTGCGTAGATCCCGAATATTAAGGTCACTCCTCCTCCGATTTCCTAAAAAAACTAAAGCAATGCAAAAGATAAAACGTAATCACCATAAGTTTGGAAGTCCTAAAATGGGAGTATTCCCAAACAAGCCTTCGCATAACTCCTAAATTTGTTTAATCAAAAAAATAATAAGCCTCCCAATCTCTCAACTGGACTAAATCCTGATCAGTCGTTTGCAGAGAAGAATAAAAGCAACGCCAAAAAAGAAGAAATGCATTCATAAATTTGGATGAATCTTTAAAAATCGGCAAGAGATAATTCAAAATCCAGCTCTCAGGCTTCCTCCAGAACAAAAAGCGCTGACCTTCCATATTATTTGCGAGATACAAACAAAAATCCCCTCAGAACTGAAACCGACTATCTCAAGCGAAAATACAAGTACAGCACCATAAACCAGAAGGAACCCGATTTAAAGCAAAAGTATAAGCTGCTCGATGAACGATTGAATCGAATGCGGGCCGAACTAAAAATATAAAAAATTCCCACCAAGAAAACAGCCTCTAAATTGCAAAATTAAGAGATCAGATAGAGTGATAAACGATTTGTGTTGAGTTCTTATGCCAGGTTTTCCCCTTTGAAAATGTACATGAAGGTCAACGAATAGTCAAAACGGCAGTACCTTTCGAATTCAACTAAAGTTAGAAAAGAACCAAGTCGTAACTTTTAGGATCAACGACAGAGTTGGATTAATGACTTGCGATCTTGATTTCTATTCTATCTGTGCTGAGTTTAAATTAATGATAAACATTATTTGAGATGAACATTTCTAATTTTACAGCCATCAAAAAGTCACTTTAATCACAATCAAACAGACAAAGTTAGATAAACTAATCTTTTGTTGGGCACGCTCCGAATAATTCTATTTCTTACAATCCTCGTGAATATGGAGGAACATTAAAATCAGCTATGAAATTTTAATACCAATTCAACTCGCAAAGAGGCCATCAGCAGGAATAGATAGATTAGAGTCCGTAACTGATGAAAGTTAGAACTTCTATGCATGAGTACTAAAAGGACATGATCATCTCAAAGGTGAATAGCTCTAAAAATACCGAGTTTTTCAATGCAAACATTTTCAGCTGCATGGATGCGACTGACTATCAACGAGACTTCGAAATTGGTCCAAAATTACTTAGTAAATAATGATTTTTATTGTTATGATTTTTGAACTTATACTAAAACTCTTGATTTAACCTATAATTTTACAAACCAACTTATATAATTTAAAGACCAGATGGAAAATAACAGTCTCGAGACCAAACAACAGTACCTGCGATAAAAAATACTAGATGCTGGCTACGACGCTGAAACGTTTGTCGAGTTTTGTTCCGAAAAGCACAACCTAGATGATCTGGAAAATTGGTCCATGCAGGAACTTACTGACATTGTTTAGTCCTTTATCAACTCGCTGCATCTTGCCACTTCAGGCATATCCTATCCGGTAATCGATAATAAACATGAACTCGACTCTTAACATCTGTCGAACATCAATCAGCCATGTTCTGGTCTGCAAACTGAACATAAAAACAATATGGGTTTAGTGTTTTCAGATGATGACTGGAGTGTACTCTTATCCGGTCCCTCTATTAATCCTTCAGGCAATTCCAATTAGTTTGCGAATATTCCTTTGCAGCTTGATTTAATGCATCCTCAGCATACAATAACTGATAACGTTCTTAAAGATTTTCCTCTTTCCCCTCCATCCTCAACCAACACAGTTAAACTATCTCAGCAAGCCAATAATTAATAAGTCTAAAAATTAAAATCACCTTTAAAGATAGCAGACACGACTGAACCACTCACTTAAATCACAAAACTATAAAAACCCGAGAAGAAATTAACTGAGATAAAGAATCTAATAAACCTATCAAACATAAAGATAAACACCTCGAAATAAAAAGTGTTTCCTCCGCTGCCAGAAATCACTGACGCTAAAGTTATTAAAACAGAACAAATACCGAGAAGCTTCTTTCAGAGTGGATATACTCTCTATCACATTCAATTTCTACCTTGCTAACACGTTATCCAGAGAAAATTTACAGATTTAATCAAAGTCAGAAATGCTTTGCAGAGACTGTACCCATTTCTGAGACTACCATACCTCTAACCCGAGGGATGGATTGGCACCTCAGAGGGCAAGGACCCTTAAACTCTCACCAAATACAGATTAATGGTGCATTAGTTTATAAAATACGTAGCCATTAAATCAGATGAACTTAAAAACAGCTAAATAGTCAGAATGCTTTGCGATTTTACCTCAATCAATCAAACACCAATCTCCAGAGAGGAACTTAAACAAAAGTTATAAGATTATTAACATATTCCCAGGCCGAAATTCATTGGAGATATTATCTTGACTGACAACAGTGTGATCATTCCTCCCGTTAGTAACGGATAAAAGGTGATCACTAATACGATGAATTTGTTGACAGAACTGGATGTGACCTACGACAAACTCAAAAAGCAAATGTAGGCTCTTTTTTAAAACTATGACCTGCTTATACAATCTTTAGGCGATGTTTCATCAACTTTCTAATCGCTCTAAGCCATGATTAAGAAATATAACATTGACAACAACGAGAAAAGTGAGATGAAAGTCTTTGAAGGTCTCAAGTAAATGGCCCACAAATTTTCACAGCGAATCGACAATGAATACATGATCTTCGAGTCTAAAATAAAAAATATGTTTCGCTATGAGAAGGAAAACATGACTACTCTTAAGTAAGTCCTCGAGTACAGGAATAAAATTCATTATTAATATGTTAGAAGGGGTCAGCCGTCGCTGACTTCTAATTCACTTAAAAGCCAGGGTACGGAAGAAGTTATGTAGGTTCAAATGTCGAAATAGAATCGTCATCTATTCTTCTAGAATAGCCTGTGTGCAACAACAAAAACACTTTGGCAGTGCAATAGGTGTTCTGGTCGTTCATGTCGACCCGCTAAATCACTCGCTATTGGACCCATCTTCGCTAGCGCATCAGCGAGCATCTGACCCTGATAGCTCACGAACGACTCCTAGGTGAGAACTAAAACCTTGAGTTTTGGAACAGCATGATTAAAAAGTGCATAATCTGATCATAATTCAACTTAAGTATCAGCTACTTTCAATTAAAAAGAAATCATAAATCAAACTCTTTTTAGAACTCGCCTCTCGTATTACTCCAGCAGCTACTTTTTAGCCAGGCGGTTGTAATCAATCGCTTCAGCCTGCTCATTGAGGAAATCATAGATTTAGACTAGTTGAAGCAGACCTTCTCTCTACTGAGTTAAGCCTTCCTCCTCCGCGAATTTTAGGAAGACAATGTCCAATGGTTATTTAATTTGTTCGTACTACACTTCAAATGGAGTCAGTTTGTCATCTACTTTTCCCCTTTATTCGTTTAAAATGGTTAATAACTTCCTCAACTCGCTGTTCCTGTCTTTATTCTACTTGTCAGCGCTGATTTTCTTCAAGATATCACTGTTTTAACGATTGTAGATTCTGATTTTACGTGCTAAAAAACAACAGAGGGAGATTGATAACTTAGAACTGTTATCATGGATGAGTTCCTTTAATAATCTGATTCCCTGACTGATCTTAGCCCTATTTTCCAAACAAGTTTGAACAATCTTTTTATCTGCCGGACTGATATATGATTTGGGAGGTTCCTTTTTGCGCATATCCACGTTGTAGGGAATATTGGAGTTGCTGCTGCTCGTATTTTGAATAGAACTGTGCTGTTTATAGCTGTTTTAAACAGGTATCAAGTACCTATTCTTGACTTCTTCAGTAACTATCGAAGTAAAAGCACCCTTCTTCGAAAAAGCATTCGGGTTATTCGTCTTGAATTTGTCCTCATCTATCGATAAACTCAAGTCATAGGAAAACAGCTCCTCCCAAGTAATTCTCCGGAACTGGTCCTTGACCAACATTTTCTTGATGAGTTATTCGGTCTTCTTCGATATCTTGACATTTTGTGGAAATACAATAGTTGTTTCATCGATGAGCGATATCAGTCTTGCAATGGTTTTCTACTCGAAGGGGCAAAAACCAAAGATCATCTCATAAAGAACGACTCCTAAAGACCAGATGTCGGTCTTGATAGTATAAGCTTCACCCTTTAATATCTCAGGAGCCATGTAGATGGGCGATCCGAGCATGGTCTGCGACAGATCCCTGGCATCTTTAAGTGGTTTACAAAATCCAAAATCTGCTAACTTGATAATACCGTTATGTAGTAGTATATTGCTCGGTTTGATATCCCTGTGCATAACATTCGACTTAATCAGTATCTGAAAGGCTTTCAACAGATCTTTGAAGTAATTAGTTGCTTTTTCTTCTGAGAATCTTCCCATGCTTTTAATTTATTCCTCGAGCGTACCTCCATTGCAGTACTCATACACGAAGTAGTAGTTATTGGCTGTTTTAAGAATTTAAATGAATCGTACCACGTGGGTGGTATCCTCTATCTTGGAGAGAGTTTGGATTTAGTTGATGGTGAACTCCTACAGTTTAGGACTCATTTTGAATTTTTAGATGCGGATGATCTTGATGGCCACGACCTGGCTGGTCTTTTCGTTTACGGCTTTGTAGACCTTGCCAAACTCACCCTCGCCAATGATGTTATCCAACACGTAGTTTTCTATCTTTTTACCCATGTTCAGTTGCTGTTAATTATCGATAATAATAACCTGAAGGATGCTCCTATATCAGTATATTTAATGAAATGGTGAAATATCTTGAGATAAATTGCTAAATAGTCATTAGCTTACAATATTGCTGACCTCTTTAGTTTCGTGAAGATAATTTATAATTTTGGCATTTGTTAATATTTATCATGACAACATAGCCGTTAAATCATTAACCGCTTAACATTGGACAATTCTATACACAAAAACTGCAACAACTAGCTGCTGATTCGCGAGTGACCTTCAAAAGTGTATAAACCCCTGGCTGGACTTCTCTCATCCAAACTGAACTCAGTCTTGAGCCTGAATATGCTAAATAATCTACCCTCCGGAAGAGAATTCTATAAAAATTAAATAGCAACAGATAAAACAATCTATCTAACGGTAATTTCTGCAAACTGAAAATCCAGGAAGCATCCAGGACTAATAACATATTGATTTACGAACAGGAGAAGCAGAAGATGAGCCGTAGAGTCAGCAAAAGCAACAAAGAGAATTACTATAAACCTAGATACAGTGTGTAAGTCAATTAAAAGCGCTCTCTTGTTGACTCCAATAATCATAGAGTTGCTACCCAAGAAGTCAACCACACGGAAGAGACGCGTCGAGAGTTAAGCTTACAGTCAAGTTTAAAATCCAGTCCAAAGCATTCTCATGTCATCCAACAAATAATATTGAAAAAATAGATGGAGTCTGCAAAGAAAGTGAAAAGATTCAAGCAGATCAGCGTGCATGAACACCTCTTCCAGCAAAGCAAACATATTGAAACCAAAAAACTTGTGAATCAAATTTTGTAGGAACAGTATGAGGATAAATATGTCTTACGGTTTCAGCCTGAAATTAATTCTAAAAGTGAAAAGCTAGCGGAATTACGGTACAGCAGAACCAACAGCAAAAACGAGTTAAAAGATAGAGCACAGAATCAAACAGCGAGGGATAATATCTCCAAATTCAAATAATAGAAATAGATAACACATGAAAATGCCAAATAATCATGTGTTCTTAAGATCAATCAACTATTCAAATTCCTGAGTCGAGGAGGGCAGACAATTGATAGCCAAACTGTTCAAGATGTTATTGAGGAGCTACCCCTTGCCTGTGTACGCTTTTTGGGCAAAATACTCGCCCATGTTTATGGGGGAAGCAAATTTTCGTAGAGTGAGTTTATGACTCTAGTAAAAGATAAACAAATGGTGAGCAGCCTATAGGGTCTAGTCAACACATTCGAGAAATGGATGCTGAAATCATAGAAGCAGAAGGAGGGCACGACCTCAACCCGAATATCAGGACTTGATTTATGATATTGAATGAAACCAAACACATTAGACCTCCATTACAATAGAATAAATGACCTTTCTGTTAAATTATGCTATTTGCTATTCGATGCTAATATCAATAATATCTGCCTATAATATAAGACAGCCTATTTGGTGATTATACACTAATAGCTTGCCATGGTGGGAATAAGATGTGCAACTCATTTACTTATCTTTATGATGATGATTAAGGGTACTTATGACTTAATTTTTAAATATATTTATAGCATAGCTTGACTTAATCCATGAACAACAAAGGCAAAGCTATAATCTTCCCTCCACGATTCATTTATCTTAATTTACAATATCGATTGAATAATATGATTGAACTCATCGTTTTCTTTGCAATTAAATAAAGAAACCTAATTTATTCCAAAATTAATCATCATAGATCATTGCTTTTTTATTAGATAGTAAGTGAGATTTATTTGTGATAAGAATGATTCTCCAATTGATGAATAAGGTTAAAACTAAGAAATCAAGTCAAAAACCTTAAAATGAGAATTTGTCATTTTAATTTCGCTTAACTTTTGCAAAAATATAAACAAATTAAAGTCAGTAACTTTAAAACAATTTTTTTCAATGTGATCCAGTGTTTAAAATAATTCTAATGATTGAATAAACATGAAAAAACGTCTAGTTTTTGATAAAATATTTTTTTGGATACGGATCATACCTTGTGGTATTTGCAGCAAAAAATGGAGGAAAAGCATTGATTTTTTACAAAAGTCACTATGAAGCAATAGCTGAACAAGGGAAAACAAGATAGTGGGGGTATGATTGTCTTGTATTAACTTTTATTTAGAAATATTTTGTATTTGCAGTTTTGAAAAATCCTTTAGCAAGGGAGAAAAATTAATTTTCAATTTAAGAGGAATAATTCGACAAAAAAAACATTAGGACAATCAGCGCATGCTGGTAAAGGCTTACTTGTCAAAAAATATAACCAAAATAATGATAATTCCTTCCTCTAAATGAGAAGACTTTCTGTAGAAGATTATTAATCAATTTATATCAATGAACCAAAAATCCATTGACCTCCTTGTCATCCTAGCCACACTCCTAGTGTTGGGAAGCAGTGCTTGTGCCAAAGGGTACACTGGTCCCTCATGCTCATCATGTGCAGCTGGCTACTCCCTTTCTGGTTCTGCATGCGTGCCCACTATCGTTGGTTGCTTTCAATATGCCGGGACAGCATGCTATAAGTGCAATCCTGGATACTTCATTTCCGGTTCCAAATGCATCCTCCCTATCCCTAATTGTGTAACATATAGTGGTTCTTCCTGCTCAAAATGCACAACGGGATACAGTGGTTCCTCATGCTCAACATGCGCCTCAGGATATACTCGTTCTGGTTCCGCATGCGTGGCCACTATAGCTAATTGTGTAACATATAATGGTTCCATTTGCTTAAAATGCGCGACGGGATATAGTGGTTTATTATGCTCAACATGCGCCTTAGGGTATACTCGTTCTGGTTCCGCATGCGTGGTCATTATAGCTAATTGTGTGACATATAGTGGCTCCATTTGCTCAAAATGCGCGACGGGATATAGTGGTTCATTATGCTCAACATGTGCCTCCGGGTATTCTCTTTCTGGTTCCTCATGCGTACTCACCGTCGCTCATTGCTCGGCATACACTGGTTCCCAATGCTCAAAATGCGCCGCTAACTACTCTCCTTCAGGCTCCGCATGTGTGCCCACTATCGTTGGTTGCTTTATGTACTTTCCGGGAGGATGCTATCTCTGCAATCCAGGATATATAAATTCTGCTGCCACATGCAAGCTCGCTTGATTATCTTTGATTCTCATATCCATTTTTAAACTATATTTCTATATTTGTTATCACTCTCAAACTGATTTTATAAAAATTCTTAAGTATCCATTTGTATGAAAAAAAAATTCATATCAAAGAAGTAATAATGTTAAATTATTTGGAGTGGGTGTGCTAATAATTGTTTATGATTGATGACCTATTTTATCACAACTCGACAGATTTAAAATTTATCGATTGGCTTCAATTAAATTCTCTCGTCGCTTGCTTGTTATTTTTGATATTGTTAAGTCAACCAACTCTTTGATTTTTAACAGTCAAAAGTAAGTAATAGAAGTATAGAAGAAGTATTATTTATTATCATTAAATTTTACATACAACACCAAACAATAATTTTATAAAATATAATGATACAATGATTTATTGATGAGTGAGATCATTAAACCTGGCTTGATGCAAGTACTATCATAGAAAAATTTATATTGTCGGGGTCTCGGTCCATGAACTGCCTAATCACATTAGATCCCTTCGTCAAAAATTATTCAGGAGAGCATTCTCCGTGGTCGACTGGGCTTTTTTTAAAGCCATCGAGTTCATACAGTCTTCCATTTTTGGGTATAAAGGCAATAAAATGTGATTCACACTAACTGGCAACACCAGACTGTCCTTAATGTACGGCATGTTTATGTTAATTCAAAATATCTTGGTTGTTTTTGAACATTTCTCCTCTCTGTTTAGGGTCAACATTGGAACTGTTAGTGTAAAAGTTATCCAGGAATGAACCAGAAGTGATAATTTAAGGGTAGGCTTCACGGGCGTTGAGGATCATGTGAAAGAGAGCGATCGTGCCACAGGCATTTCTTGCGTACTGCTTCATAAAGAAGACGTTAGCTGGGATTTATTCTGGCTTAAGGTGTTGGCTCTGGATTTATTTGAACTATATCTGGACAGGGGATTCTTCATAGAGAAACAAGATGCCAATTGCTGGTTTGGGGAGCATTTCCAGAGCCCACTCCTCAGTGGAAAGCATCTAATGGAATGAAAACTGATCGAGTCTGAGCCCCATTTTTTCAATGTATGGGTTAATGACCTCAGGATTAGACTCGAGAGGCATCCAGTTTTAATTGTGCCCTTCCTGCATGGTGATATAAAAGAATTATTAAAAAGATTTAAAGCTCGTCTTCTTGCAAATATCCAATTTATCTCTTAAATCAAGTCTACAACTAAGTCATGATTTATTGTTAAATTATAAGCTGAAAAGGCAACAACAGAGCCACGGTATTATAATGTTCTATTATTAGAAGAAGTAAATGGAAGTTCGTAGTATTTTACGCAGCAATACCATATCCTCGCTGAATAGAAAAAGCGTGGCCAAACCTATCAAGCCCGTCAAAAACAAGGGCGATGAGGAGAAGTAAAACTAGATTGTGGCTACATAAAAATCAATATTCCATCGGCACCCTGCATTTTATCTGATTCGCGCCACTTCTCCCTCTCTGCCAGATTACAAAAAGTTTGCAATTTATCTCTATAAGGGACTCTACTACGCTCTAAAAAGTCTCAAGGGACCCACTGAGGAGCATATCAATAAGAAAAAAGTGAAGCTGCCAGAGGCAGGTACTTTAAGTTGTATTTAGATAAGAAAAAAAAGTTTTTAATGTTGGATCTGGACTAGACCCTCATTCATTCTGTCTTTACCAGCTAAAAAACGGACGTGTAGTTTGCATTTAAGGGGGATCAGTTTAAATTCAATATGCGACCGCACTGCCTCGAGTTTTTATCTAATATGAGCCGGCACTATAATGTCTATATCTTCACAGCGGGATCTCAAGACTACGCGGAACCAATCGTCGGATATCTAAACCAGAAGAAGAAAACGATTCAAGGAGTATTGCACCGTCGAAACTGTCTCTAAACAAACGGGGGCTTATACATCAAAGATTTGAGGATTATTCAGAACAGAGAACTGAAGGATATCGTGATGGTGGATAACTTGGTCCACTCCTTCGGGATGCAGATCAGCAATGGAATTCCGATTTTGGATTTTACGGATAATAAAGAAGATAGAGAGCTGAAGGCGATGGAGAAGATGCTGATCGAGCTGAGTTTTAAGCCAGATGTGAGGGATTACCTGTCTGAAAAGCTAAAAATTCCATCACTACTGGGCATCGATTAAAAATAGTTCTTAGGAGTTGAGTAATTCGTTTCTGATAAAAAATCATGATTTTTTATTTATTTTGAATGTTGTAATAATGGGATTGTGGAGGCTACTTGTCTTGCAATTAATGAGTTTACACTGTTGATGAACGATACTTAATCATTTTTATATATTTATTGTTCAATAGGCTATGTTGCTGTGCAGTTAACAGCAGAGATAATGAACAATTATTTTGATAATCGCAAAGACAGAAAAGCTACATATCAAACTTCACTGCTGAGGTATTTTAGTAGGCGAGTTCACAAAGATCAAAGTCATCTCAACAAAAGATCGCGACTAGAATAGGGCAGCGCAGTCATCAATTAAAATACGAACTGCTCTGAGATTTAGGCTATATTTTAACAGCGGCTGATTAATGACCCCGTCAATAAAAATGTTAAAGAAGCCAAGTTTGAAAAAGCATATGATAAGAACCATATTGATAATTCAGTCCTTGGTAATGATTAGAGAGAACCGGAGGATTCTTGTACCCAGCCAGTCAATTAAAAGATTAAGCTATTCGCCTCAGATGAAGAGGAAACTCGCAAAATCGGCAAGATTATTAAGGCATCAATCGATCATAAAATCAAGCAAGAAGTCAAGCAGTAGGAGGCTGATCATTATTTGAAAGTGCGACAATTTAAGAATCGAATCAATGAGTAAAGCAACGAAATTATCGAGATTAAAAAGAATAAAAAAGTATAATAAATCTTTCAGAAAGAATCCCTGCGTCTAAGATTTGTTGGGTTACTCAAAAACTATGAAAAATACCCCATCGCTGATCAGCATATAAAGCTACTGAAGATATTAAGAGCAATGGACAACACTATTTCTTTTCTAACTTAAAACACCAGCAACAAATCTTACTTCTTCTCAGATCTACAAAGGAATATGCGTTAGAATAGTCTGGTTCAGATCACAGTTAAGCATTTACAGCAGCTGTTATTTATAGATAGTGACCTCTATGAAATCCAGTGGCAAGTCAACGAAAAGAAAAGACGGTATGATTTATTAATCAAAACAGCTAAAGTTAAGTCATAAGACGACAGAATTCGAAACACTCGTAAAAAGATAGTGCAATATTTGATGGCTTTGGAAATTTAGTATTTATCCCATTAGAAAATTGATAAACCGAAACTTGAGCAATGGGCACCGGGCTTTAATCCAAATAACTATGAGATTCCATTCAAAAATCTTCCGACTCATCCTTTGGCCAAAGAAGGCTCGCTGGTGGAGTTGTCGGATTCAAAGATATTATCAGTAAAGAATGAAAAGCTAAGAAAATTTATGACTGACATAAAAGATGAGGAGAGTAAGAAATCAGTTAGTTGTGATGATGTCACCAGCATGATATTTTCGAAGGCGTCGACTCATAATGTTCAAGAGCAGTTGATGGCATCGATTCGTGAGAGTGAACTAAAAAAATAGCAGAATAATTATTTGTCTTCATCGGGAGGGATTGATCAATAAACTCTGCTGAAGATATGCGACTCGATTATGCTGGCCTTTATGTATAAAGGAGTGACTAACATGTTTAAATCGACGCTGGTTGAAATATTAAGCCAAAAGTATAGCTATAAGATGCATCAAGTTACTGCAGGTTTGAAAATGATTCTGAAGACTAAATAGGTGTAGTTTTTGGTGTAGAGTGTAACTTCTAAAAGGATAGCGGTTGTGCAGATCAAGAGGAATAACTTCAATGCTATTATGTCACTTATTCGTAAAAAAGAATGAAAGAGGTGGAAGAGTGATGCTTTTTATGTAGTATACTTGATCGACATATAGTTTAAGGATATGTTATTTATCAATTGTAGTTAGTATTCATAATAAAGTCACTTTACAATTTAGAAAAACTCTAAGAGATACTAAAGTCAACTCTATTAAACTTATAATTAAGCACAGTTTCATCTCAAATGACTGGTGCAAATTAACCCTTCCAACAATCAATATGAAGCATCTTCTGGGGGTTGCTTTAGGCCCTTATTGGCTAGCATCTCATTCTTAATAGCTACTAACAGAGCTTCCATTGTTGTGCTTGATTTCCAAGCCACCAGCAAGCCTAATTTTTATATTCGACCGTTTGCTTGGTTGACACTAGGTAGATTAACTTTGTTGATAAATCTAATTTCAGGTGCCTTTTCGGGATATTGAGGACCGCAAACTATCTGTAACATGTAAATTCTGTTGTCGAAGATGGTCTATTTGTTGGGATAGTTTACCTTATAAGGTCCAAGGATGGTGGCATTCCAGTTGGTGAGGGTCATATCGTCGGCTGTATGGTGCAATACCTACATTGAGCAAGTCCATAGCTAATACTCTGGTCTCCATGTGCCTTTTCTCCCTTCTCGAGCTCTTCAAGGAGTCTGAATTTGCGGACGATGGCTGCATTATAGGTATCTTACTTGTCATGCTAATAAAATCAATATCACAAATGAGTGTAGTTTGATTTGAATAATATTTACAAATATATAACTTATATGGCTACCTCACTCATCTTTAATACCTGCCATGTCAATCCCTCCAATAAGTATACCTTTCTGCTTAATTTAATAGCCTTGCACCCCTCCTTTAAGTCCATGGTCAACCAGTACTATCAAATACTCAACTGTAATCCGACCATTGACTCCATCATCAAACTTGGAATCAACTACTTTGGATTTTTCTTACCAGATTTTCCACTGAAACAACTAAAGGTGTTAGCCCAGGAACTGTTCGAAAGTATCAGAACCCATGAAGACAAGGTAACCTATAACAACCTCAAGGAGTATCTACTTAAAATATGTTCCTATTCAATCGAAAACATAAATGTATCAAGCGCTATTGGTTTTCTTTAACTTCTCAAGGCAAGAATCACCGACACTTTCATAGTGAGCGCCGTCAACCCAACCAGTAAACGAAAAGTAAACGTTGATCTCAAGCTGGAGATATTGGATTCGTAGACTGTATTAAATGAGACCGCTCTGGCGGAAAAGCACCTTAGAGAGGAAATGAAGCACGTTTACTTTGAATAGAAGGTGAGTCTTGCAGAAAATTAACTAGCTGAGGTCAAAGATTTCTAAGTGGTTGTAACTGAACTCAAATCGAATATTGATGATATTATCCCTTGGGGGTACATCTGCGAGGATTACTTGCACCAGTACACAAACGGTAACTTTGCGATGAAGAACAGTTACCGCCTCAGAAAGAATAAAAAGCTCACCTTTAATAAGATTGACTACTGGGTGGCTGTCAACTAATCGTCAAATAACCTGATTCGAGATTTAACAGTCAATCAGGAGGTATTTATAGCAACAGGAGTTCTCACAGGATCACATTTGCCTTCGGAAGTATATCCTCCAATGTCCAAGACTCTGAGCATGGCACGTCTAAATCGTACCTTTGCCAGAAAGAACTACCTTCAAAAGCTTAAATAACTCTCGAGTGGTGAATTTAAATTCTATAACATTTTGTCTGAATATTTCGATCGGGATGAATTTAACATTGACGAACTCACACTAACCAGAGAGAAACTTATTGTCCAGAGAAAAGAAAATCTGCTGGGGATTTTAGGAAAAGAAGCAATCAGAAAGTAAGTTAAAGACTACGACCTCTAAACTGCCGTTTTGGGAGAATCAATTAGTAGAAATCTGATGAAGTTTTATGATGAGCAACGATCACAGTTTAGCATCAAGTAGCTGCAGACCAGCTTGCGACTTATCCAGGAAGAGGATAAAAATTTAAACTTGGTTATTGAGAAACATCTCTCCTACGAAGATCACATTCTTAAAGATACAGATAATACTTTTTTATAGGATGTCCTATAGTATGCCAAACTTGTACCTCTGCAGTTGCTCACTATTGGCAGACCTAAATCAGGGAAGACCACCCTAGCTAAGTCTCTCGCAAAGAAATACAACTTGATTTACATCAGTGTTGAGAGCATGATTGACAAAGTATTTGAGCGCACTAAATTTTTTGAGGAGAACCCACCGGAGACTGACGAGGATGGCAATGTGAAAGAAGGACTGCTTCCCATCTAAAAATACATCCTGTCTGAACTATCGAAAGGAAGTGGAGTTGAAGAAGAAGATGTTTTGGATTTAATCAATAACTAATTTGAAAAGTAAACCACACACTCACGAGGGTTTATTCTGGATCTACCCTTCGAGTATAATAAATATTGGATATAAACCCTGATTAGTAATCGCATCAACCTGCCCAAAATATAATGCCGATATTTCACGCATATCCTGCAAACTGATCAAACAGAAGAACAGTGGAAATATTTCACCTCTTCTCTCATGGAAAAACCATAAAATCTCACTCTATCATCTAGTCTCGACAGATACATTCTCCTTAAACCAAAACCCGTCCCTGAGTAGGGCGAGTAATAACCCTAACCCGAGTAAGGTGAAAAATAGCCTCCTTTAGTAGAATCAAATCTTCTCTAAGTAAAATTGAAAGACTCTTCCTTTTCACTGATCGAGCATCTCACTCAACACATCCATCCTCATCGATTTATAAAAGTGCAAAACAGTTTCCAAAGCGTCACCTAATGTCTCAATCTGCTTGAAAACGCATTATACAGGATCCCTCTCCCGAAAAAGATAGAAGGCAACGAAAAATAACTGTTGGGAGTTGGTTTGGAGGAGGCTAAAATATTCAGGCAGTGGAGTCCTTGGGGTTTGATAGATTGTGTTTAGCTATCAAAGGATAAGCTGGTTGTGGGAAAGTTCGAATTTGCTGCTGAGTATGCTGGGCGAGTGTTTGTTTTCGATAATGAGAACAATCTAAATTCGTTTTTAAATTTGCCCAGAAACTACCTGCAACAGCTGCCAAAATTACCCAAAACTACAAACATTTGCATCACTGGTCCGAGACAATCAGGAAAGAAGACTATCGCGGGTATGCTCGGCGCGATTTACGGTTTAAAGGTGATTAACATTCAGTAAATCCTTTAATCGGTGATAATTCGCCAAAAGCAGTTCTAAACTCACATCCCATCTAATTTCGACAAGCGATCATCATCCATCCATCTCTCTGAGGGAGAATTCAAATAATTCTCAAAGGGCGGTCTGCTGAATGCCAAGGATATTCTTCCTATAATTCTGTATAGCATCGGAGTTAATCTTCAGAAAAAGCCAGCAGGGTGGGGAATTGAGAGGAGTGAGGAAGAGGGAGGAACTGGCTAGAACATTTAGACAGATGATCGTAAGCCTGCCCCTAAAAAGACGAAGAAGAAGGATAAAAATACAGAAGAGGAAAGACCCAAAACCCCTCCTCCAGAGGATATTGCTTTAAAGGATCTGATTCCTGAAATCAACCATTTTGGAAAGCTGAATTAAACCAGAGGGTACATCTTTATTGGCTACCCTAATAATGAGTAGCAACTCAATAGTCTGAAACAGTTCAACATCCCTATCGACAAGCTCATCATCCTCTCCGATAATACTGAGGAGGCTCCCAACAAGAATTTGCAAAAGAGATTAAGTGATGCGGAGTTAGAGCAGGTAGGTTTATTTACAACTGCTATTGGCCCAGTTAAATAGGCTTTGGGAGAGTAAGTTTGTAAATAAATTCTGATTGACAAGACTCCAAATGAAATTGTGAATAAAATCAGACAAATTATCGATCCTTTCTACTTAAAAACTGATGAGGATGGACTCAATAGAGTATGTGCTGATAAACAGGAAGAGGGAGATCCTATTCCAATGGGATTCTGTGGATAGTTTTGCCCAGTCTCTCTAAAAAATGGGTGGCTAATAAAAGGGAAAGAGTAGTTCGAGGCGGGTATTCAAGGTCGTCGATTTAAATTTTGTGGAGAAAAGTAGCTATCTGACTTCAAGGCAGATCCTTTGAAATATTTAATGAAGGAAAGTCCTTCGATTGCGCCCAGAATAATGTTTATGGGCATTCGAGGAGTGGGTCTAAAGACTCAACTTCTTAAATTAAACGAAAAGTATCGCATTCCTATCCTTACAATGAAATAGACACTACTCCAACAGTTAGAGAATAAAAAGAACCAAAGAAAAACAGAGAGATACTATAATAAAGGGTTTAAAAAGCCATAATTTGACTAAGAGGGCAAACAACTCGAGGATCCTTAGCTGTTGGAGTAATCTGCAGATTTTGATCGGAGAGCCAACGAAATCGAAACCATCAAGACCATTTTTAGCGGAATAAATGAGATCTTTATCAATGCTAACTTTTTCGATGTGGATGAGGATAAAGTATCGACTGGATTAGCCTAATTGCTTGGAGAGGGCAGAAAGTTACCTGAACTGGTGCTGATTCTAAACTGTGATGAGCAGAAGTGGTTGGAGAGAGTACTCGACAAGAAGGCAATTTAGAAATAGCTGGAAGATATCAAGTAGAAACGGAGAATGTAAAAATTGCAATAGAGGGAATAGGCACGAAAGAAAGCATTAGAAGCTGGGTAGGAGTATAACTAACCGGCGGAGGAGTAGGACACTGAAATACCCAAACTATAATAGATGATAACTCAAAAATAATAAGCATTGAAAACTCAGAGAGAAGCGGACAGTTCCAAGTTGGAGGAGTACACTGAGGCATTTAAATCGTGGGGAGTTGAGGTCGTGAATATCAAATGCTAAAGATAAATAAAACACGTAACAGATCGCATCAATTATGTCATTAAACCTTACATCGAGGACAGAATCAACCGATGGGAGAAGAATAGTATGCTCACCATCGACAGACATCGGGTCCGTGATTTCTTAAACAACTATATCGTGAGGGAGAGTCGGTTCGGGAAGTTAAATCCTTTTACTTTATTTTAAAATCCCAAGCCCTTCCCTTTGATCTACAAGGATAGAATATACTACTTAAATGACGAGGAAGAAAGAGACTATGTGATGAGAAACCCAAAATCTTTGAATCAAAACCAAGCCATTCCGAAAGACGTGAAATTTACACCCATACTCTTTATAATCGGCAAGCCAAAGACAGGAAAGACAACTCTCGCGAAGAATATACGGGATAAATATGGATTTAAAATCATAAGCATCGAATAGATAATTGAGGAGTTCTCGAAGTAGCATTAGGATTACGATATTCGATCGATTCTAAGTGAGGTTCGCTCGGGAAAATGCCTAAGCGATGAGTCGATTGTGTCTTTAATCGAAAAGAGAAGCATGCTCTATGATTGCCATCAAGGATGGGTGTTGGATGGCTTACCTCTCAATAAAAAGCAATGTGAATTGCTCAACAAAAAAGGAATTGTTCCTACTTTGCTCCTCATCACCAAAATGACAGAATTAGATATTAAAAAGCGGGTTCTAAGCAAAGATAAATAAAATAAAGCTCTCTACGACTACAATATGGGAGTGATTCACAGCAGACTGCAAACAACACGTAATAACTTGGTGTAGGTCTAAGTCTACTATGAGAGTAAGTACAACAACGTCAAAATAATCGATGGAAACATGTCTAAATGGGGGATGCTGTAACAGTCAAGAAGTGAAATGGAAAAGAAGGTGAAAGCCAAACGAACCTTTATCAAAGACTTGGTGACCCATTCGGCGACAGACGTGACTCATATCGGTTTAAGTCTTAACTGCGTTCTGCACAACATATCCGAATATCTAAACTTCTGTCCGATTAGCTACAAAATCCGAAGAGAGTACGTCAAAGTCTGTCTTCAAAACTATGAAAACATCGCTCTGTTTAATCGCAAAATTTATGCCTTTAAAAGTAGTAAGTAACTGAATGACTTTGTGAATAATCCTGATACATTTATCAATCGAGGCGAGTCATTTTCACCTCCCGAGGAAATCAACATTGAAGATGTCCATTCAGTTTACAGTAAATTCTAGAATCAAGGATACAGCATGACGGATTTGGCAAAAAAGCAGTTGGTGAAGGGAAATGCTCTTTTCGGACTGGCGTATAAGAAGAAATATTTCCTCATGTCAAGTGCTAAGAACATGAAGGCTTTCCAAAAGAATCCTGCTCTCTATGAAATGCTGAAATTACCTGACAAGCTACCAGTGTAATTTGAGAAAAAGAATGACTTAAAAAAGATCGCCAAGAGAAACGACTGTTCGGCCTTTTTAGAACATCACCTCAGTAATATCATGATGAGGTGCTTGGCGCAATTAGGATACCGTAGGCCGAAATATCCCACACTTGGGTCAAAGGAGAGCGCACTTAAATTTTTGTCGATTAACTTGAAAGCAGCCAATCCCAATAAAGATGATGAATACAGACAGAAATACAGTGAAAAATTGAATAAATTTATCAAGGAATGCAACTATTCGCAATAAATTCGGGAGGAATTGGAACGCAAGGCAACCGGAGCTTGGCAGGACTACGACGAATAGAATTTGCTAAAACTTTGCGAATAGTACAGTGAGTTCATGAAGCAGCTGGAGTCAACTGACAAACTGGCATTCTTCTCTGACTACATTCGATGATTGATTGATGATAATGAAATAATAATGAAATAAATTATCAATGCTGACTGCAAGTTTGATAGTGTTTTAGTAAAATTTATCTAAGAAGCATGTACTCCTATTAAACTGCCTTTAGCCTACATATCTATTTTTTATATTAGTTAATTTAGAGCTCACAACAGTAGACTATGCTTTTGATTTCGGATGCAACGTTACTCATTGCTAAAATGGAAGAGAGCAAGGAGGGCATCGTTTTTGATTATGCCAACGATTTCTTACACTAAAAGCGATTAAATAACAGCTATCGACTACCAGCCAAAGTTTTTTAGCTGCTTTTCAGTGATGTCTCTGTATTGCCCTTGTGTTGTAGACTTGTTCGCTCCTGTTGAGAAAGACCAATCTCTGTTGCAGTCGCTATCTTTTTGATTAGCTCCCTCGGTTTACAATTTTACTCAGTCCCACCAAACTCCAAGCATGACGCCATCCCATTTCTTTTTTTAAAGCTCTAAATTGTCTTCTGCGTATAAAAGTAGCTGTAATGGTATCGTGAGCGTGAATAGGCCAATTCAGATTAAAAAGGGCGGTCCGATATACTAGACATGAGCTATAATAAGACTAGAAATATATAATTCTAAAAATAGATAATAATACTCATCAGTTTAACGATATTAGGGTTTACTCTATGCTATTCAACCGTGCAGTGAGTTATTTAAATTTCGCGGAGAACCTCACCCATTTCTACTACGGTTCGAGGGAGTGCGTTCTGCGGGAAGGTTTCAGCGATTGCTGGCATTATGAGCTTTTTTTGCAGGTTTCAACGACCTCCTTGGATGCGATCTTGTCGTCGTTTTGAAGTTATTTGCAGGCTACCAAAAACTTAGCCAGCAAGTTGTCTTCTGTCTACTGATCCTTTTTCTAAACCGGCTTTAGATTCGATGCTATTTTAGTTTTTTTAGCTTATTTCCCTTCATTCTTATTTTTTATCTTTATTTTTGGTGGATCAACCACTATCTTGATCATGTACTGCTTTTTTGAGGGCAGAGTGCACCACACCCGAGTGGCCTTTAGAGGCTAGACGACTGAACTGCGATTTGGCTAGGTATTTATAGTGCTTTTGGTTATGTTTTAGGCCAGGATGATATTCTAGGTATTGCGATGGGTACATTTTTATAATCAGCCACGCGAGCAGTATGCTGTAAGGATTTCCTTTTTATTTTCTGGAGATCTTGAAGATCAGGAAGAGAGGAAACGCCCACAATTTGTTCCTTGTTCATGAATTTATTTATATCGAATAATCGAAAGGCAGCAAATCTCAGTGAAACCATCCACTGCAATTTTATTTCATTTCATTCGTGATAGAACAGACACCTCTTGTTTTAAATATATTTTTGGAGAGGAGGGCGTAGGGTAAGCTAGATTATCCATGAGTAAAAGAGAATATAATCGCCTTGTAATTTATAGTCAAACATGTTGAATAAAGACGAACGCATCTTTGAACCCAGCCTCTTCCGATAATATCTCAAATCAAAAATGATTTCTCTCCTCGATTCGGTATCCAATTTATGAGTCAGATTGCAGGCAGGAAGCTTCTGATGTTGGACATCGATGTCCGTACGCCGATCAATCTTGTAATTGAAAAAAAGATGCTGTCCGAGCATGGAGTGCCCGAAGAGGGAGGAATTCTTCCATTTGAGCCTATGCCCATCCCAAACAACTACGATCAGATCATGATTTTCTTGAAGCCTTCAGGCCAAAACCTCAAAACCCTTAAGGAGTTGATTGAGTACAATAAGGATAAGGGAAACAAAAAATACTATCCTTGCTTTTGGCCCAAGAGGACCATTATCTGCAAATAGTTCTTCTAGGAGAATATGCTGAACTAGTTTGTAGATGTGAGAGATTTTTCATTTGATCTGCTGCCTCTTGATGTTGACCTTTACTCTCTGGAAATGAAATTTTTAAAGGAGCTCTATATTAATAATGATCATTCGATCTATACAACAGTCGCTGAGTCCATTCATCGACTTCAATGTGTATTTGGCAAGATTCATAACGTCTATGGTAAGGGAAAGGCAGCCAGAGCTATCTTCTAAATTTTACGACTCAAATAGAGTATTCTGAGAGTTATTTAGATGAGATCAAGATTGATGATAACTATGGGGACATTGAGAGCGTCATTATAATTGACCGATCTATTGATTTCCTCACTCCCCTGCTGAAGCAGACGGTCTACGAAGGAGTGGCAGATGAGATGTATGGCATAAACGGTGGCATTGTTAAAATACCCACTGTTAAATTCGATGAATCATCGAACCCGAAGGAGAAGAAGGCGTAAAATGCCTATAAGCAAATCAAACTTAATTGCTAAAAGGATTATATCTACGAACAAATCAGAGGACTTTCCCTCTTCGGCGTGAGGAATGGTCTGAAGGTTAAGGGTGCGGAGCATGACCAGTTTCAATAAGAGGCCGGCAAAATGCGAGACATCAACGAGAAGAGTGCAGCCATCAAGAAGATAAACGTTGAAAAGTAGTTCTTAAAGACACGTACAGATGAATGAATGCAGATCTGCAGCTGATTGCTATTTTGCAAGAGGACATCAAGACCATTCGGTTTAATAAGGAGTTAATGCTACAGCAGGCCTGCCTATTGGAGAAATAGTCCGAGATAATCGAGTATTGCTAAAATATGATACCGTTCGATATACCTCTAGAGTATGTGCTTAAAAACATGGCCATTCAGTGCCTTATCAATAAGGGAGTTCACCGGAAGATATACGGCAAGATATGCGAAGACATCTGCTTAAGCTATGGCATGCAGCACATCGTTTCACTTACTCACCTCGCTAATCTCGGCCTTTTCTACGAGTCAGGAACAATCAAATAGCCCTTCCCCTACAGCGAAATTAAGAAGGAGATGAAATTAATAAGTGATGCACCCATCAATCACAACAGTCCTCAGGACACCTCGTTTGCTTATGGAGGATACATTCCTATCGCGTATTTGTAGCAATAGATAGATCTAAGCTCGTGGAGCATGCTATTCGTAATGGATGGAGAGTATTACTCCGAGCAGTTAAAATGATACCCGGAGATACCATTATGCCTTAATTTGCTAAAGTTTGCCAGTCCCACCCCCGCCCTGCAGTCGTAGTCTACTTCGTTGGCGGAGTGACTTACGGCGAGATTGCAACTATTCGTTTGCTTGGCAAATTCCTCAGTACTCCTCTCCTGACTCATAGCGTGAAATCATAATAGCGACGACCTAGATAATAAACGGGGACAGTTTCATCCGACAACTGCTGTAATGATGTTCGCGTAATGGTTATCTTATCTGAACTAATCATCGTCTGAGTTAAATATTTAATTAAGCCAATCGATTATAATCTTCGTATGTTGAAGTTGCTCCAGTGGCCGTTCAAAGGATTCGCTAATTTCAGTATTACTTGCGTGGGGTTTGTGGGAATGGGGTTTTGGGGGTATTCTATCTACTCCGAGAGGAAATTTAACCAACCCATCATCGGTGAGTCCATCAAACTACTCGGGAAGAATCCGCAGATTAAATAACTTGTGGGTATGTACCAGTATTAATCTAGGATTTCCGCTGGCCTATAGTTTTTCTCTGGGCAACCGCTTCATCGAGAAGGAGGGAGAGTCATATTTCTCATTCAAAGTATCAGGCCCACGCACATCCACAAACGTGTAAATGACTGCTTCATCACGACCAGCCAGCGATATTTACAGTTACGAGTAGAAATAGGAGAGGATAGCATCAATTGAAGAGCAAATCAAGCAGCACGAGAATCATATTAAATAATTGCAGGCAGAAATCGGCAAGAATACGTTTAAAAAACAGAAATAACTAATGCTGCAGAAAGCAGAAGACAGCAGTCAACTCCAGAAATTACAGGAGGAGTTGATAGAGCAGAAGTACGCCATCGTCGATCGGCAAAGTCGATTTTTTGTGCCTACCAAGGAGACCTATACCAAGATAAACGATCCTCGCAGTAAGTAAAGCAAAGAAATGATCTCGAAGGATGAGCCTCTTTGGGGCATTAACGATTTGGTCATAACCCTGCCGAACAGAACCAAGATGATTGTTTATCCCTAAGCCAGAAAAACACTGCAGCAGAAGGAGCAGATAGTCAATCAGGCTGATATTGTCGATATTCCCACCTATGGTCTTTTTAATAAAAAGATATCAATCGACATATCTGAACTGAGCAAGTAGGAAGTGCTGGAGTATGGTAAGCAAAAGACCAGCTTTATGTATAGCAAATACGGATCTTATCGCATGTTCTCTCTTGTTTTGTTCATGAGTGCCGTGGGAGGGTTCGTCATCTATAAGAAAAAGACCATCATGAAGAGTATTAAGGGGTCCATTCTTGAGGACGAGGTCAAGCGACTGGTGGGCAAAAACGAGACTATTATTAACATACTCAAAGAGAAGCACAAGAGAGAGCCGGAGTTCGATAATTTGATTGGCGGAGGCATCAGCAATAATCGGTTCGAATGCACTATGTACCTGAAGAGTTTGACTAACGGTCGAATCGAATTCGCAGGCAGGTATCTATAGGACATGAACGTGTATCATTTCGATCGGATGATACTCAAATATCGGGAGAAGGAGCTGAAGAGGGAAATTGATTTACTAAAGTGATGATAGAGCCAATTTATCATATTCGACAGGCAAAGTAAATATGACTGCTTCAAACTAGTAACTCAATCGTTAGATACAATCAGGCTGAATCACAGTTTTGCAGCTTGCTTGACCTTCCACCGCATGAAACGCGGGAATATCGGCTGCAGCAACACTCCCAGCTTGGCCTTCCACGGCATGAAGATGTCCTCTCTGCCCTCGTCCATCCCTTTGATAATGAGTTCTGCGCATTTCTTGGGATCTTCCCTCTTCTCTCCTCCTTCCTTCTCGCTTTTGATTAAACTGTGACTCCTCATTGGTGTTTCTAAGCTCGTCGGATACACCATCAAGATGGGCAGATCTTCCTCCGTCCGTAAACTCTCAAAAAACCCAGTCAGCGCAAATTTAGAAGCGCAGTAAGCCGATCTCGATGGTAGTCCAAATTTGCCAGAGAGGGAAGATATCACTACGATCCGACCATTGGTCCTTTTGATTAGAGGTAAGGCATATTTTACTAGATAAACATTGGCGTAAAAATTGATCCTCATTAACTTCTAAAAAACAGATGAATCGATAAGTTCCGAAAACTGGAAGTGGGCACTGAGTCCTGCATTGAGAATGAAGCAATCTATTCTATTATAGGTGCGCTGCGTCCATGTCACTAGTTATCTTTATTTCTTTTAATGTACTTGCAAGATGACTCCAGAGATAGATCGCCGCGAAAGATGGAGATTTAGGAGTTCCCTTACTGTTAGCATTGAGATTTGGTCTAGCTGAGACGTTATGCGTCCCGGCCTGTTAGTATTAGTCTGATTTTTCGTTTGCAGAGCTGGAGGGCTAGTTATTTACCGAGACCACTGCTGGCTCCCGTAATGATAACGACTGCTCCCTCTTGGTTATTGATCTAGTACCCCTGAGATCATATTTCTGTCCGGTATTCCCCATATATCTTATCTGATTCCTATTATATGAATCATCTCTGTAGATAAGACTATACCATCATATAGCTAAATTCTTAAAGTCAAATGCTAGAAGAGCACGCTCAAAAACCTTAGGTTTCATTGAATATCATAATTTAAGTCTGATCTTCAAGTTGGGTTCTTTTCTGCCTCCATGATTTCAGCACCTTCCCTTGAATATGTCGATTCGAGCGAATTCTCATAATATTGACACCGATAATTTAACGTAATATCCAAATCAAATATGCCGAGTTAAAAATACCCGAGCAACAACCAGCACAAGCAAAATTTTAATTGAAGCAAAATATGGTAATCCTAAGACATGCATTGCTGAATAAAGTGGAACTGATAAAAGGTTGTTATTGATACTCTAAAAATTTAAGATTGCTGATTGGCGGACTTTTAAATATATATTTCTACTTTATGATTTTAGGAATTTTAATGTAAAATCAGTTTAAGAGTTAGAACAAATATAGATTAATTATGGATATGGAGAATCACTAATGAGCCATAAAGATTACAGGCAGTTGCGTCGGTACATAATGATCCTAGCACATAGCCGAAATTGCAAAGTCCAGTGCCCTCATATCCTAAGCATAAAGTACCCCATGTAGGATCGCATGTAGTACCCAAGAGGTCGTATCTTGGATCGCAGCTACCGCAATCCGACCCAATAGCATTTCCAACGTAACCCTGACAGTACAAAGGTTGAGGGAAGCATACTCCATTATAGAGGACTGTTCCAGGGCCGCAGACAGAGCATTTGGCTCCACTGTAACTAGTGCAATTTGGAACAGCAGTTACACATGTGGAACCAGAGAGGACTTGTCCGGAAGCACAGGAGCTAGTACTAGCAACTACGCAAGAGGAACCAGAAGAAGTATATCCTGAAGCGCATGTGGAGCATGAGGAGCCAGTGTATCCTGTGGCGCATACTGAGCATGATGAACCGCTGTAGGTCACGCAACGTGGAATTGTGGTTACGCAAGCTGCACCAGAAGAAGTATATCCTGAAGCACATGTAGAGCATGAGGAACCAGTATATCCTGTGGCGCATACTGAGCATGTACCATCAGAATTGTATGAGTTGCAATTAGGGATGGTGGCTGGGGGAGGGGGAGGTGGAGAAGTTGGTGTCGGGTTGCAATTAGTTAAGTCCGCCTACAGCATTCCGTAGAAGTAGCAGAGGTTGCAAGTACTAGTGGAGTCTGATATGAGGCATAGGACACCTGAATTAAGATCGCAAATAGAACCAGAGAGGAAGCCTTGGTTACAGGTATTGCAATCGCTTCCGTCGTAACCAGCGCAGTTATAAGTATCATAGAAGCATAGGCCATTAACGAGAGTGAATGCAGAGGCACAGGCTGAGCAAGTACCATCACTGTTGTATGAAACACAATTAGGGATAGCGAAGTAGCATGAGGAGCCAGCGTATCCTTAGGCGCAGACCGAGCATGAGGAACCACTGTAAGTTATGCAGTTGGGGATAACTAAGATGCATAGGTAGCCAGAAGGAGAGTAGTTTGTGGCACATATTGTACATGAGGCACCAGTGTATCCTGTAGCGCATACTGAGCATGAGGAACCGCTGTAGGTCACACAATTAAGGATAGTGAGGACGCATGCTCCACTAGAAAGAGTATATCCTGAGGCACAGACTGAACATGCTGCTCCATTGTACTTTGAGCAATTAGGAATCGTGACGACGCAAGCTCCACTAGAAAGAGTATATCCTGAGGCACAGACTGAGCATGAAGAACCAGTGTAGGTTGAGCAATTAGGAATCGTGACGACGCAGGCTCCACTAGAAAGAGTATATCCTGAGGCACAGACTGAACATGAAGAACCAGTGTATGTTGAGCAATTAGGAATCGTGACGACGCATATTCCACTGGAAACAGAGAATCCTGAGGCACAGGCTGAACATGACTGTCCGCTGTATGTTGAGCAATGAGGAATGGTGAGTACGCATGTTCCACTCGAAACAGAGTATCCTAAGACACAGACTGAGCATGCTGTTCCGCTGTATGTTGAACAATTTGGGATGGTGACTACGCATAATCCTCCAGAAACGGAGTATCCTGAGGCACACACTGAGCATGCTGCACCGCTATAGGTTGAGCAATTAGGGATGGTGGCCACACATGATCCTCCGGAAAGAGTGTATCCTGCACCACACCTTAAGCATGAGGAACCTTTGTATACTAAGCAATGTGGGATAGCGAGCACGCAGGCAGAGCCAGAAACTGCGTAGCCAGTAACGCAGGCTGAACATAGGGTGCTGAAGTATGTTGAGCAGTGAGCGATAGTGGGGACACATGAGGAGCCAGAGGCGCTTTGCCCAGCTGGGCAAGTGACACTGTTTCCTAATACTAAGATTGTAGCGAGGAGGGTGAGCAGTCCAATGGACTTTTGGTTCATTGATATAAATTGAATGATAAATTTCTATAGAATTCGGCTGCACCTAAGCAGTTATCATACTTTCGTTTGCCGTTTTTTTGTTAAATCGGGCAACCTCTTTTTTTGTCATGCACATCTGTGCCTCGATGATTTTTTATCACATTATTGGCTTGAGTCCTGAATATTGATTTTATTCCCTCGTTATACATTATTCCGAACTCAAAATACAAAATTTTCAAGTATTTTTTTTTATTAAGCCAATTAGATGTCCTTTGTCTTGTTCGAACTTGCTCATCTCTGCTTCTCCGTGACTTGATAAGTGCTGGTCCTCTTTTTTGCTGCGAATTCTATCTGTTTATTTATTTGAATTTAAAAGTTATCCTGTCAAAGGGCAGACAGTTTTTTCCTTTTCCCTGTTCGATTTAGTTTCTCCTTGACGAGGAATCGTATTGTAAAAATTTGTTTTGTAATTACTGATTTGAATTATTTATTTATATTCTCTTCGTACTGAAACAATATCAGAGCGGCAAATGCTGGTTTTAATATCAAGGAGAGACTCTCGTATCTCAATCATGCATTTCTGAACACTTTTAAAGATTAATGATAATCGACGATTATATTTAGAAAAAATAATGCTTCTCTCATTTAATTTAAAAAAAACGATGAATTCATCATATTATTCAATCAGTGCTGCCAGCCAAGGCAAATTATTAATGCAGAAAAGAAGATTATGCGGAATAGTTGGTTTCGGGCATCAATGGATTCAATTAATCTGAATCATTGGCGCCTTGAAGACAGGCTGCAAGCTGCCTTTCAAGATAATAGCTGTCTAATAAAACCTCGGCAAAACTTGGTGTGGCCAAAGCCTAAAATGTATCATGATCGCTCAAGACGAAGGGTTTTTATTTTATTAATGGGTATTGCAGTTGTAAATCTTTATGATTAAATACAACTGGATATTATCTTCGAATATATTCGAGGTTTGATGCCCTCCTTCATGCATGAACTTTTTACCGATAAGAAAATCATATTTCTTAATTTCGATGATCACATATATATCATTGAATTCACTTTAATATTTAAAGATGTCTATGAACTACTTCGAACACACATACTCAGAACGCTAGGACATCAAGCAGAATTTTTTCATGCGACTTCTTTTCAAAGCATACTTCCCATCGGAAACATTCAATCACCTCCACCAAACCACCGATCAACTCCTCCTTAAAATATTTTCAACTTAAAACTACCTTAACAAGGTGAGTAAACATCTCTACATTGATCAATCAGTTGCGAACGATTCTTTAATGCATAAGCTCACTAAGCTGGTTGACCGATTGCATAGTCAAAAATATGATAACTTTGACCTCGTCCAATCGATTAGAGTTGCTTTGCTATTTTCTGATGCGAAGGGATTGGCCGAGATCCCATATTTTCTAAGATGATTTTCATGGTTGATGAGTCGTAGCAAATAAGTAATATAAATTATTGGGTTTGTGATACTATTAAATTTTATTAGATATTCTCTACGAAAGAAGAGTTCATTCGATATTTCATGGAATCAAAGATGAACAAACTAATACGCATCTCATTACTTTAATCTATAAGACATACTTTTCCAAGGGTGTTCAATCTAAATATACAGATACTCATTATTTTCAAGTGAATAACTCATCAACACTCCAAAAAGAATATGGCCTGCATCTTATATTGATGGCTATTAATTTCTCTATCTTTAATAAAAAAGTCTATTTGTATGATAATTAAGATATTTAACAGTAAAGTTAAAATCCAAAGATAATATTTTATTTTCAAACCATTCATGGATAATTTGCAGGAACAAAATACCAAACAGCAAAAAGAGATAAAGGAACACCATGGGCGCTGGTCAAAAGCAGAAAAAGTTTTGTTTAATGGCTTGCTTTAGACCTATGGCACCAATTGGAGATAAATTCAGAAAATTATGAAACATCGAAGTCTTGTTCAGATTCGCAGTCACGCTCAAAAAATGTTTGACAAAATGGAAAAAACCAAAATTTAGGAGCTGGAAAAGAAAGCTAAATTACTTTAAGCCTTATAAATTTTAAAGAAATAGCAACCACTGAAACAAGAACAAATCTTTGCTGGCGGAGAAAGGGAGGTAAAGAAATAAGACAACTTGATGGATGAAATAAGAAAAGAGGTTGTATTAAAAAATTATACATTGTCTTCCTTAAAAAATTAAGTCTACTTAATTAAAAAATAGGAGACAACGTAGAATTTTAAACATATGTCGGAGAATATTGTAAATGTCCCAACTTAAATGAGTTTTCCATTTCAAAATTACAATTTTAACCTTCCCATGTTGCCTGTTAGTCATGCTGGCTTGAATTTATCGTATATGCTTCCTATAAGTTCCTATCCTCTTCAATTACAATAAGATAATCTAATGCCCCTCAACCAAGATATTCATATTCACAAGTCTGTGTTATCATGACTGAAATGATGCTGCTCTTATTATTTTATAATGTAACTATTAACTATACTTATTATGGGCGGATGCCCAAATTATTTTATTTATATTGTAGACTTATTTTATGCGATTGAAATACTTATTCAGTCATCTATCCTTTAATTTTTTTACAAATATCTCAATAGGAATAATGGATGACCTCTCACAAGTAAATATCAGAAAGAGATTTGTTACAAATTTACGCTTTGGAAGATGGTCAAAAGGTTAAAAGTAAATGTTTAATTGTCTACTTGAAATGCATGGTAAAAATTGGAAATAAATACACAAATTTATGAAACAAAGAAGTCTTGCTCAGATCCGTACACATGCCCAAAAAATACTCTATAAAATGAAACATGAAAAAATTGTAGAGTTGGAAAGGAGGACAAAATTATTATCGGCTATATAAATTTTGAAGAAGGAGAGGATACTGCAATCAGGAGAAGACACTATATAAAAGAAAGTAAAAAGATAGGAAAGTATGTCATTATCCATAAAATAGTATTCTTCATTTTAGAAAGTCTACTTACGATAATAAGCAAGGAGCAATTACCATTTTCAAAAATAGACTAAATTTCTTGGAGATTCCACATTTCAAAATGTATTTTTATTTAATGAAATGAACTGTGGCTTTCAGATGCTGCCAATCGACCACAATGCGCTTCCGACTCTGCCCTTTGGTCCTTATCTTTTCCAACTCGATGAGAATAAGCCCAGTCATCGGCCCTTATCTCCTCAGCCGAACAACTCGCCTCTCTCAGCTCATATGTGATTATATCGATATTGTGTATTGCTTGCCGTTTATAGATATTATCGCATTAATCATCATGTAGGCCTCATCAATCTCTACCGCATTGAACCAGGCGAATCATTCGAGCAAGTTCCATGAGGACATGAAATTCCACCGCAGGAATAACAAAAATCCTGCCCGCAACGGCATTTCATTGAGGGACAACCTTTCGTCCGTTCCACCCAAAACTTGCATTTGGGGCACTGTTTAAACTTTGCTCCTCTGGCCATCTGCACAAACATTTGGTCTTCCGAGCTCATTCCAACAAACTATCGATGTTCCTCGCAACTCATTCCATCATGATAATCGCATCTGCACTTCAGACAATATCGTTTCCCACATTTTTTACAATCAAATTGCGAAACTCCGCCTCCATATTCGTAAACCAGGTTGCAGCCAGGGGTGGGACACCACGAAGTGCAATCGCCATGGTCCTCCACGTATTGATTGAGCATGAAATCATAATATTTCTGCTATAATTAAGGAGTCATTAAATTTCTTAGCTATTGTTCACTGATTTAAATTCGACACTTCTCATCAGGGCACTTGATGATGGTTTGACCATTCTCTATGGTGATTTTCACGTGCTGGTAGAGACACTGCATATGAAAAACGTGCTGGCATTACAGAAAAATAGCTTAATCAGGGTTGAGATCCACCGCACAGATCTTACACTCCTCTTCTATCATAGCTATCCCATAAGGAGACTCTTTCATAGGGGTGTTAAATTATTTTATTCGATTTTAAAAGTAGTTGCAGTCATTGATAACTTCTTCAGCGAAGTAGGCCACATACTCTTGGTATGTTTTGATGTCTTTGTTGTCAACCGCATGTCTGTGTGACTGAGGTATCTTTTCAAAAGAATGAAGGATGACGCGGATAGAATTTGAGCGATCAATTATGCCGTTGGTCATCAGGTCATCGAACATGTCGATTTGGTCCTGAATAGATGGAACGTTAAGGCTGTCAAGTTCAATCCCTAGGCAGCCTAGTATGTAACCTTTAAGCCATATCAAGAGCTCCTTGACTGAAAGTTTTTCAGTGATCTTGTAGAGCATATCTGCTTTGTGAAGCTATACTTCTGGGTTCATCCTATATTTATTATATCCTCTTAAGAGTCGTAAATACTTGTTAAAGAGATAAATTATCAGAAAGTACGCAGGCCAATTTAATTGGAGTGGTCGATTCGCTTCGACAATTTTTCGATAGATTTAGTCATCTCCATCATAAAGGAAGGTCGCTTATATTTCTAACAGTCTTTTCTGGTGAAGAAGCCGAAGGAGACGAGTCTTCTCGATGAAACCGGCAGGCTGATGTTTTAAAAATGTGTCTAATCACCTAAATTCATTTCAACGTAGATTTACCCTTACTTATTCTAATAAACAACCATTATTGAACCTTGCCGCCAAACATTTTTGTCATCTCGAACATCAACTAAGTCTCCACGCTTCATTTCATTAAAATTAACGTGCCTCTTGATTTGACTATAGTCGGAGCCTTCTTGCCGATACCAATAATTTAGGGGATCCTCGCAGTGTGGAAGTAGGCATTTGCGAATAAAGGCTTCAACGGCAGGGTTTTCCTCGAGCTCGTAAGCGTTTTACTTCCTGCACAGACTGCATCTTGTTTCATGATACTCCTCTAAGCACTGCATGCAGTAGATGTGGCCGCAATCGAGGACGACTGGAGCGATGATGATTTGAGTACAAATGGCACAGGTTCCCATTTACTCATTGATCAGTCCATCCACACGCGAGAAGTCTATTATTTTTTTGCGGGAATGTTTGGTCTTGAACTTAGTTTCTAGTAGGCAGCGTATAAACTATTTTGATATCTTTTGTTGAGCTTTCTTTTTATAAGACCGCTTGGCTGTTTTTTTAGCCGAAGGGGTCGATTATATGATTGGCTCTTTCATTATACTATTTAAGTTTAGGGGACATTTAAACTATGGATATGTTTATAGAAATGCCAAAGAGGAAGAGGGTAATAAATAATTGGCGTCTATATTTTATCATCCATCTATTGTCTTTATCACTATGCATGTATTCCATCAAATTTTTATTTTCAAACAACTGGCTTGGCTCTAGAGAGTGAAGTAGTATAACCAGATTAAGTATATGAAGATATTTCAGATATTTATATCATTTAAATTAGATGAAGAAACAGCAGCATCCAAAGTCCACTGATCCCAAATTGACTGGTGAGTCCAAGTTGATAGCTCACAGCAGGACCCCAATCACTTCCCTGCATAGCAAAAAAGTTTAGCTCGAGCTCACTCAAAACAAGGGCGCAAGACGAACCAGAAACCAGCCAACAAAGCGTTATGATCCCGAATCCAATAGTGATAACGAATAAGAGGAGCCCTAGTTTAAATTGCAAACCTTAGCACCCGTTGCTTCAGCCATCAAGAAGTAAACTAAGCCAGTGGGTGTATCCAAAGACGGCCGCAAAACAAAACAAATCAAAAAGAATCGGGATGATGACTCTTCCTCCTCTTCATCTTCGGAAAACCCATCCTCTTCCTCTTCCGATTCCTCTAATTCTCAGGTCTTGAAAAATCGTCGCAAACAGCGCAAGTTATGACAGTTCATGATTTCGATCCTATTATTTAAATGATTAATTCGAAGGAGGATGAACAGGTGTTACGCAAATTAGAGAGGCTTAAAAATGATATTGTCGGGGCTGAAGAATACCTGAAATTGGATAAATGCGCCTCGAAACTCTCCAAGATACAACAGTCGGTGGCGGCGCAGTCCGATCGCAAACGAAGGCGAGAGCTGCAGTCCATGGTATAGAGTTGCGAGGAGTTGATGAAAGAAAAAACCAAATATTTCAAGAAACGCATTTTACAACAACTAAATTCGCCCCCGAAAGACGATACTCCTGAGGGAAAGTCTTTGAAGTACAGCAAATCAATGGATAACTTTCAGTTAGCTAAATTACTATCGCCTTTGAAGGAGCAAAAGGAAGCCACTAGGGAAGATAATTCTTTGTGGAATGATAAGACACAGGTGGGAGGACACCACCGGCTGCAAAAAGAAATAGACTCTTTGCGTGAGGAATTGCAGTTCTACAGGAGGAAGGTCGAGAAGTTAGATCAAGGGCATCGAACAGGCAGTCCAATTGTTCGAGTTCAAGAAAGAGAGGCTTTAGTTGAAGAACAGTTTGCCTATCGACTTCGTGAGAAAGGGTTGGAAATGGAGGAAATGAGAGGTCGATTACGCTATTATGAATAGAAAAATCAAGACCTTAAAAATAGGTTATTGAATGAACAGAAAAGGCAGGATGATTATGTGAATGGGCTAAAAGGCCATATCTAACGCCTTGGCGCTGATCTTGACACAATGACCAGAGAAAATAGACGTCTGCAGGACGAATTAATAAAATCGCACGTTTAATGTGACAGCTTAAAAGTATAGGCGCGCCAATTCTTTGAGGAAGCCGAATCTTTACAGCGAGAGAAGAAGCAAATGCAAAGTTTATAGATTCTCAGGATGAAAGAACCAAGTGTAAAGCGTGAGTTGGAGGTGTTGGCTCAACAGTAAAAATTTATGAGGGAGATGTAAGCGCTGTTATAGACTGAGAAAGAGGAGAAGCGCTTACTTATCTAACGAATTGAGCATTTAGAGCATCAACTGAAACTTGCCGATAATCAACAGTCCGATTTGGAGAAGGAGAATGCCAGATTGGCAGAAACCCTATAGATACGAAATTAGGAAGTGGAACAACTGAAAAAATAGGTGCTATTGAGTATATAGCAGCGTCGATAATGCCAGATGGAGCTGGAAAAAGTCAGTCAACAATGCGCGGATGCTGAGCAGGAATTATAAAGTTATCGATATCGTCGTAGCCAGTAATTGCAGCGTAAAAATGATAATTTAAGGCAAATCCGTTAGATTTTGGAGTGCAAATGACTTCCATCATCAATTGATATCTTATTTATATTGCTTTCCTCTTTTCTCAGCTTGCTAGCCGCATCATCAACAACTATTTGGCATAAATTATTGTTTTAGTTATATGTAAAAAATCATCATCAGCCATGACTTTCAATCGAGCTTATAGCTTTCTTTCGTGAGTAGTTGAGGGCTGTGTAAGGAATTTAGACATTTGGCAGTAAGTAATGGCGACTCACCCCTTCTTTCTTGCTGAGCTCATTATTGGTGATCCGAATTGCATCAATATTCATGTCATTTGGTTCGCAAGGCAAAGCGTAAATTGGTTTAATCTTTTGCTGAAAATTTAAAAAGGCCTAGTCGTTCTCTCTGAAAGCTGGATCAACATAGCAGGTGATACCATGTCGGTCTCGAGCGTATCGAGTAGATCCGTCCTATTAATTGCCTTCTTTGTATTTATAGATATAGTAGATAGGCTTTTCCCACGATTTTGATCTGTTAACTGTTGGTCTAAGGCTATCTGGGTGTTCATTTGTTGCGGCAAAAGTGGCCCTAGTCTCCATCTTATCGAGACTACCTGTTCTTTTAAGTTATGCCTTCTGCTGTTGGGGAGTTTGAATGATATTGTTGCGGCCGTACACATTGATGTTCTCTTTCAGCAATTCATTTTTATTCTATGCATTCATCATTATCTATGTCTCCTTCAAATTTAATCTCTATCGATAGTCTAAATTCTTGGCCAGTTGTCTTTCAATTCTTTTCCATCTATCCTATAAATCAAGTTTAGTCCTCTTCCCATAGTTAAGTGCAGATGTATATGTTTGATAGCATTTCGGTTTGTTGTCGAGTGTGTGCGGCTGAATGTTATGAGTTTTCATGAAATCACCAGAGCACACACCTCCTTGCTTAGTACTGCGATTGCCATAAGCCTCAGGACATGGTCTATTATAGAACTTTCTAAAAGCTGAATTTGGCAGTGTTCGAGTGTAAGGGACTTGTTCTTTGATATACTTTTCGATTGACTTTCTCTTCCATTTTTAGAACTAAGTTTCTTCTTTCCTAATTTGTTTTGGCTCACCTTTAAGAGTGGAATTCACATCTTTTTTATTATCCTATTTCGTCTTCGCCGGAATTTCTCCTCCATTCTTCGACAATTGAAAACTCACTGTTTTTTTAGTCTCGTCAGCTGTTTAATCATGCTCGAGTTTGGGTTATTATCTTCCAGCTGATTCCTAATTTTGCATTGGCGGATTATCGAAAGACTAAGTTTGTTCAGTCCAATTCAGCAAACTCCATCTTGATATTCCGAATGATACATTTGATGAGAGTTATTTCTTTAAGCTTGATGGGCGCCTCTCTCAGTCAAAGGGTACATCTGCTGCTTCATTGTCGGTTATAGATTAGCAATAATAAGTTATCTCGATGAAATAAACCTGTATTTTATATAAACAACTGGGGTTGGGGTTGGGGTTGGGGTTGGGGTTGGGGTTGGGGTTGGGGTTGGGGTTGGGGTTGGGGTTGGGGTTGGGGTTGGGGTTGGGGTTG
>Ga0302188_10000415_pt1 | contig 36756 bp, 25 predicted proteins | sample II_Bog_E2_1_FD_198783 | JGI IMG/M metagenome (GOLD analysis project Ga0302188, IMG submission 198783) | Peat permafrost microbial communities from Stordalen Mire near Abisko, Sweden - II_Bog_E2_1 | ecosystem: Environmental > Terrestrial > Soil > Wetlands > Peat | place: Sweden: Abisko...
CCAACCCCAACCCCAACCCCAACCCCAACCCCAACCCCAACCCCATAATTTTGTATAAAAATATCGATAATAATACATTAAAATATTCTATAGTGACAATTTTATTGTAAATGTGTAATGACAAAGAGAAAATAATATTCGACTAATATGTATTAAAAGGAAATCATGTAAGATTCATGCGAAATACAGGAAAATTTTATAAACAACAAAACACCATATTATTGAAAAATAATTTAGTCCATTTATAATACACACTTCACTTAGAAATTATCTATAATTTCAGATTTTCCCAATCACAATAATAGGGTTTCTCTATTGTTTAGTAAATAGATTAATATCAAAATTGTTGAATGTAGAAAAAGATTGGATAAATAGCTTAAGCTTTTGAGCACCTCAACTTCTCTGAGTCTCTCACTCTTATTGATCAAACTCTCAAGAAGAATGCTAAAGCAGAAAAGAAAAAAGCTCAGCTCAGTAATGTATAATTAAAGATCATACTATGCTTCAAGGCAGGATCATTAGTCAGTCTTGGGCGAGTTCATGAAGCACACATTGTCTTTTGTAACTAAATATTTATTCAGAATAATTAATTCAGCCTGAAGGAATAGAAATCATGGGAAAGTAAAACCCATTTTTGTTGACATCTATATCTTAGATTTTTGGAGATTTAAGAGAAAGAAAGGTACTATAATTACTTGAAAAGCATGCACCGAATTATGCAAATAATCAAATTTACAGATTTTATCTTAACTCAAAATGGTTTTCCATTCTCTCTAAATGTTTTCTAAAATAATTTATGACTTCCAAGAATTTGCATTTCCAACTAGGTCAGGTATATCTTGAGTATCTTCAAAACATTGACAAATTTGGGATGATATAATATGAAAGAGATGGTTGGTATAAATATCATCCAGAGTTGAAGAATCACCTAAAGTTGGTAAACATGTTTTTGGAAAAAGGACTAAAAGCAGCCCAAGAAAATAAATAAAAATACTAAAACGATTATAAATAAAAATAATCTAAGTTAAATTCCCAATAAAAAGAAAAGATATAAAAATAAATAAAAAATCTGAATAAAATGGCTATCCAGTTCAATGAACTGAAGTTAAAAATAGCAATTAATGAAGGAAGAGTAGCAGATGCCATAAAAATTTATACTCTCGTACGTGATAATAGCAAGTAACCATTTAAATTTATGAGAAGTATCATTAAATTAAAAGACATTGCTTAATAAAAATCTACTATTGATAGATTTTATGTTTCATAAATGCAAAGAATATTTAGAAGCAATCTTAAGTTATCACAGTATACTCCTTATTACGATTATTACCTTTAGTTCTTAAATTATTTAATAAATTAAGTGTAAAATAAAGGCAACATTAAACATATTTTAACCATTTCTGAAAATCGTCTTTCAGAAGAGGAGCTCTATCAATTTGGTTAAAAAGATTTAGGAGATGTCCTCAATCGATTTCATGCAAGTTTATCAAGTTAGTATGCGGCACTAATCGATAAATAAAATCCAGTTTACGAAGAAAATGTCAAATCAGATTACTACAAAATTAGTATTAAGAGTTTACTATTGCTACTGATATATATCAATTACTACATTCACAATGAAAATAATCTAATCAAATACCTGAAGGCTTATACTGAATTATTTAAGAACACTTTAACCTATACTCAGTAACTTCAAAAGTATTTAAAGATATTAATAGAGTCAAAGATAATATAAGAACCGTAATCCGTTTAAAATGATAGTCAGCTTATTCACAAAATAAATTTTACCAAGATAAATCTGTCAGTTAATACTCATGTTCTGAATGATTATCAATAAACAATGAAGATCTTTGCCTAACTAACTAAATTGTATGGTATTTATACAAAATAAATTGAGAAAATGAGGAAACTCTAAAAAGGATAAAGATACATCAGTGACTAATTTATTATTATGTTGTGCGATTATGTGAGAGTCTATATAGAGAATGAGAGTTAACAGATAAAAGTCGAGGAAACAGTAATGCGCATCGTCAACAAACTTTAAATTATTGTAGAGAGCTCTTCATATAATGCAGATCTAAAACTTAGATTAATGTATTTTTGTTCTTATCTAAATCACCACTAAAGATTAATTTAAGTTTTGCTTACAAATGACATTAAGTCAGTACAAATGTAAACTTTGGGGTATTGGTTTCTTAAACCCGCTCTGTAGTATGATTTAGGTAACCAGTATGATTAATTTCTAAATAGAATGGTTAAAAGTTATCATTAAAACCAAAGATAGACTTCAGAGGTATTTATCTATTTAATATAGTATGCATTGAAAGCACTAAAGTCTGGACAGCTTGATCGTGTTTAATAATATCTTTGCTATAGAGACAACATCCTTTCCAGTTACAACTCAGTTATAATTATGTACTTGCTATTTCATCGATACCGCTTCGAAAATAATTCCGAATATTATTTGATCAAAATTCACGACAACATCTGCAAATTTAAATCAAAAGAAAGAAATTTTACTTTTAATGCTGATTTCAAGCAAATGAAGAATCAGCTTTTTGAAGAATATGGGTTTGCTTAATTCTACGGTCTGTATAATAGTGTTGATATCTTGCATAAATAAGTTACAATTTATCTTCATGAGCGATTATTAATTTATAGCATATTAGAGAAGCCTTTGGAAATACGTTATTAAGATTTGGAATAAGTTAATAAATTATAGCTCAGCATCAGCAACTTAAATGTATTATCTCTCTATGATTTTAAATCGTTCATTACTTACTAAAACCCAATTTAATATTGTAAGTAGAACTCTAAAAAGACGTTGGAAAGGAATGCAAATTATCTATAGCATTTTAAGAACATCAGTAAAGTCAGGATCAATTCTATTCACATAGTCAATAATTTGCATCAAATAATTAGAGGAAAGCAGATCAATTTATAAGAAATATCATTACTGGTTGACAAACTTAAATTATCTATCAAATAATCTTTAATCTTTTTTAATCAAAGCCAATATCGAGAGCAAATCAGATCAATTTCTTTGATCAGAAAAGCCGCTTTTTAAAGTTATAATCTCTTAAATATAATTCGGTAGTACGTTCAAAAAAATAAAAAATTGAAGGGCTTTAAGGAAATGGTGGAAGGCACTACAAGTAAATGTCTTGAAGAACTCTTCAATTTGATCACTTGCCTAAAGTTATCAACTGTCACTGAAAAGGAAGCATCTTACTCGAACTTGATTAAATCTAGAGACGAAGCCAATAACCGTCAATTGACAATGGATGGAAAAGAAGCAAAAAGAATTCTATCAAAATACCAGACTATATATAAGCAGTGATAAATGCATCCATGTAAATAGTATCATATAAATTTTTATTTTAGTTTCATAAATATCTCAAGATATTTATTTATTTTTGATTTGATGTTTCTTGGTTTTAGATTAGAGATCAATTTAAGAAAAAATGCCTTTGCCAATAATACCAATCTTTTTAATGTAAAATATGTCAAAGTTTAATAGATTATCGATCAATGAATAAAAATCTATAAAGTATTATTAATTAAGGCAATGAAATTCCTGAAATATTGCTTTGATTTACCAATTATGGGCGCATTTGAAAGATATGATGATCGATAGAACATAATTTTGGCTGTAATTACTCTGAGACACTAAATGCCCATCCATAATATTATAATTATACGATTAAATTGACCTATCTTTTTAAAAAAATGTATCTAATTCTTGTAAATCATAGTCACGCTGTGAGTAATGGAAATTCTATTAATTGTTTTATATTTTAAAATTTAAGTTTATTTTAAATTTATTCTATGCTACTTCAGAAGATGATATGATTCAATTATTTTGTTGACTTCTGACTATTTGAATTAAAATAGTTCTTATGGATGAATTAAGACCTTCAATTTTTCTGACTTTTTCTCATTTTTGTTTGCAATTTTGATTCGAATTAAACTGAAAGATGTATAAATCAATAGCAAAAATGAAAATAAATGCTAATGCAGATGGTGATTGGGTCCAATTAGTATGATTCTTGATATGGCTACCAGTTATTATGATTTTGTCAATTAGTGAATCGTAAATGGGGATGATAAGATTATATTACCGCACAATCATTTGACATTTAATTCATCTTCATAGATTCAGATTCACATTATCTTCGCTCATGACTCTCAGCCTGTTCTTTTCGTGTATCTTTCTGTTTATAAATCCTAGAATTGTATAATGCATATCCGCTGACCCCTTTCGTTGTATGACCAATTGCCGTATTGATTGCTAGATTTCATCCATTTTGCACTTTTAACTGTAATCTTCGGTAATTTCAGTTTACGACAGCTTTAGCTCAGGTGGAAATTATAGACATTCGATGGGTCTAAGTTTAAAGAAAGCTACTTCTGTTTGGGAGCCTTGATTTCATCTTCCAATGGATTTTATTCAAAACTATTGTTTTGGTGACTATTTGGTCCTAAAAACATTAAATTGTAGGTTTGTAAAGATAAATAATATTAAAAGTAATGATAAATATCAGTCTAGCAGTAAGCAGGTATATAAAGTCTATTAAAGGACATTATCGGATGGATATGACAAAGCCAACGGAGCTGAGAAGATCCAAATGCGTTAAATTTAGTACATTACGGACGATTAGATTTATCACATTGAATGGCTTAATTTATAAATCCTTCATAATGCGTTTCGAATATTGCTAAATTAATTCTTGAACAAAAAGCAGATTTTTATTAAAATAAATAAAAAAAGCTAATACATTCCTACTATAATAATAGAAAAATAAAAGCTTTCATATCAATCTTTGATGTCTTCAATTACAATTCGTGATTTTGCAGGTCTTGTTCGCAAAATTTACTGTACTAACTCAGTTCCTGCCAGAAAATTACGCCCACTGTTCTTGAGGACCGCTTGATAATGGTCCATCGTCTATGTGCGATTGTAACTCTCTCGACAGTAGGGGCAGTTCTGAATAACTCATGTATTACCCTCTGTTTCTTAAACCATTCACCAAGACAAGTTCCATGAAATACGTGTTTGCAATATGTCATTTTCATCATATCGTCCATCCCTACAGGGCATAAACAAATTACACAGTCTCTATCTTAACTGGTTTTCTATTGAGGATGCAGTTGGCTCATACTCATTTCTTCCTCCGGAAATATGGCTCGACATAAAACTGAAGGAAAAAAGGTTTATATCTATTGCGAAGAGAGGGCATTTTGTTGAGCAATTATGCTAGCAGCAGCGCGGGGATGAATTTGCTGCTCAGAATTGCGAACTCTACGGATGATGAAAAATGCAGCTACTATGAGAGCGATGAATAGGAGTCCTCCGAGCACACCAAGCACGATGGCTAGAACATTGGATGTGGTGGGTGCTGTAAATTTAATTGTAAAGATATGGGGTTGTGTGTCTTTGTTTTTGATACCTATTGATATACTGCTACCTCCACTGTTAATCTGCAGAGTATATTAATAATTTGGCTGGTTAACATCAAATACTCCAACTCCTGAGGACGATTCCGCATAATTAAAATAGCCTGCAATATTGGTGGAATTGTCCTGAAACTGCACAAACAATTACATGTTATTTCCACCAGTTGAGTATGTTGTAGTTAGCTGTTGATTGCTGCTGGGAATAGTCACATGATTATATGAATTGCCCGACATAAGAATGCTGAGCGTATTACCATTAGAAAGAAATGTGTCATAAAGGCTACAGTATGCGCCATATCCAGAATTTACGCAGCTGCTGCAATAGATTGTGTATGGCAGGTTATTATAATTAGGAGCTGGGCAATTCGAAGTTATTCCGCTCTGTTCCGTTATTGTAAGGGTATATGCAAAATATTTAGGCACATTATAGTCAAAATTGAAGATGAAAATATAATAAGTGTCACCTGCTGTATTCAAGTTAGACAATTAAACTGTTTGAGGAGCTCCAATGTTCGCATTTTATAAATCATAGGAGCTTGATTGAGTCGGTGATAAGTTAGTAAAATCAAAATTTGTAAAAGAAGGGAGGGACGAAGATTTTTTCACTACCATTAATGCTGAACATATTAGACTTGGAGAATTGATACTGAATTGGACTTGAACTGTATTTATACCTGGTCCTCCACTAAAAGGTTTCGGGCCCAATGTCATAGATGGAACCTGAGTGGTCTAAATGTGGTGATGTTTACATAGTTCCCAGGAACAGAAATCGGTGCTACTCCGCAAGCACAAATAAGTAGAGTTGCAAAAATAAACCAGCGTGCAGCTATCATGAATATATATTATTAGACCTTATTAAATCCCAAAGCCTTAATCATTTGGAAAGCCAGATAGTAAATAAAATGAACAATTATAGATGTGTCAATACTTCAGTTTGATGACCTATCGTAAATCAGCTTAGATGTCTTTGATGTGATGATGTTCGATAGTATCAAATTACCAAGGCTAAATATCTTTCTAATGACTTGATCGGAGCAGCTACGATATCCGATCTTCAAGTTCAGTTGACAATATTTCTCCAGCTACTTTTTTCCACTGAGGTCGATTGAGTTCTTCCCTCATCTTTTCAATTTTGAGGTACTATTGCTCTAAGATATTTCGTAGGTGGATAATTTATGCAGCCATCTTTTTCTCGTAGTGGATAATATAGTCTCTGATATATTTATCACTTTCACTGAAAACAGCCTCGAATATTTGCTGTATCTTTTCTCGAACCATACTCAACTCCTTATTAAGGGTTTTCTTCATTTAGATCTTAAAAGACTCTATTTTGTAGTTTATATTGTCAATTTCAGAACTTATTTTAATTGACAGGTTCTACAGGCAATGCTTGGACTATATTCTAGCTGATTCGAAGCTGCCACTTTCGGTCATTAGACCGCTCCATAATTTATTATCTGTTGCGAATTTCTTGACTTAGGATGTCTTTAAATTAATTAATAGATTTTCATTATATCTGGATCGCCGTTTAGTTTCTTACAAATTTTATGCTACCTTCAAAGGGTATGCCTGATGCCTGCTCCAATGCTACGAGCTATAGTTATTTGCTGAATTTCTTGCTTTATCGTCTATAAAAATGGGATTGACCTTTTCAAAGGGTTGAGTTTGCTCCTCGTCTGCTATTTCATCAAAGCCATTAGAGTTAGGTCTTTTCTCAATAGACCTAGAATCTCGTAAATTGCTTTTCAACTTTTTTCTGCTGTTTTTAGTAGGAGATTCAGCGAAGAGAGACTTCCTTTTGAGGAAATCAAGCAGACTGCTGGAGTTGTTATTCATAGAAGTATTCTGAGTTTATTATTATTAAATATGTACTCATAAATAACAGCAAAATGACAATCCATGCTTCCAAGTTATTATAATTAGGAGAATCATAAATACTCTATTTTCTTAGCAAGCTTTACTATTTTGTGAGAAATTCCTTCCTTCAGATTATCAATAGTTTGCAAGGCGATAATTTAACCTTCAAAATACAGACACTCTTGTTGCATAAAAGCTCCATGCTGAAGTTTGTCCACGATTCCTAACTCTAAGTAATCATAGATCTACTTGTTATTTGATGAACAAATATTCGTTATTCATCATGATCATCAGACTTTTCCTATTTAATCTCTATTTCTAATATCTTATTGCTTGCATCTTGACTGAAGTCAAAGCCTCCCATGACAACTATTGAATTTCTGTTGCTTTCATAAGCTAGACTATGAACTAGCAAACTACATTAAAAGAATAGGACCTGTAGGCTGAAAGGATTTTTTCATTGATATTCAAAATAGGATTGATAACTGTCCATTCATCAAGTTAAATGCTATACCTCTCAATGTAAGGGGATAAATCCCATTACCCAAAACAGCTGCCAATACCTCCTATTTTATAGATAAATTCATCCTTCCAGGATATGGCGGTATGGGAAGCTGAAGGAAAGTTCAAAGGCGAAAGAGGTATGATTGACTTGTTTTCGAGATTAAATTCATAGCAGGATTTGGTCACAATGTTCAAGTCTTTATTTCCTCCGATAATATAAATAACTGAGTCTATTTTTACAGTCGCATGAGAAGATACCCCCTCGGGAAGTTCAGCTATCTTTACTATTTGACGATCCACTAAATTGAGATGGAATATTTAATTGGACTTGAGATTAGGATTAGATTAGCGGCTACCCCCAATCAAAATGGCATTCTAAGGATCATAAAAATTATAGGAGCTATACTTTCTGACGAGACCTTTCTTAAAATTTAATTTTTAATAATGAGAAGTCAATAAACCACTTTTCGATCTATCCTTCTTCACATTATACACATCGATGCTATTTGTATTTATATTCAGAAGATATTTTGACTATGCTTTGTCTCTTTTCAGGGGAGGAGTTATCTATGTCTTTTCAATACCACTGTTAATAGTATTGCTAGAGCTACTGATATTTTTTATGGCCTTGGCGGGTTCTTCCTTTTCATCCTTAAAATACACAATAGTATCAATAAGTCCAGCCCATTCCTCCAGCAATGATTAATTCAAAACTAGTATTTGAGACTTATATTTTTCCTGCTCAGCGATGATTTTTTGCAAGCGGTGATCAATGATGCTAGTTAGTCTTTGCTTAACCTGCAGAGGGGTGAGTTTGAATTTATTTTATTTTAAAATCATAGGAATTATCAATTTGAAACTGAAGCTAAATGAATGTCCATTGATCTTAGATGTTGTAATTTGAAAGGTTCCTAATTTATTGATATTGATTGTTATTTCAACTAATTGAAAAAAATATCTATACTGAAGTTACTGATTATCTGAATACAACTCAAATAAATAATCGAGTCGGATTGTAAGCTGAAACTAATTTTATTGGTATTATTATCCTTACTGCAAAAGCAATAAACTTAAATGACTCATCCAGAAGAGGAAAGAACAAAAATAATAAACATCCAGTCAGAAAATAACTCTTCAGACGCCATTCCTTCCTTTCTTCTGAAGACCTATGAAATTTTATAAGTAAGATAATACATAATTCAGAACAACAAATATTTCGATATTATCAGTTGGACCAGGAATGGGGAGGGATTCATCGTCAAAAAGATCAAATAACTTTCAGAAACGGTGCTACCCATCTACTTCAGGCATAGCAACTACACTTCTTTTGTTCGGCAGGTATGTTGATATAAATCAAGCTTAACATGTATGATTTTCACAAAACAAGGCAGGAAAACCACGAAAATGCTTTCAAAAATATGATGTTCAAAAGAGGTTGCAAGTATTGTATTGATGATATAGGCATCTGCTGAAAGGAATCCAGCGGAAGGACTACAAAAAGAGTAAAGAAAATATCAAATAAATTGTTATCAACGATAAAAATAACTTATAACAATAAAGATAATTACCCCAAGATGAAATGAAATTTGATTCATATTTTTAAGTTGATGTGCCTAATCTCACCAAAATGATTGACATCAATAATTTAATTTAAAAAAAAGCTCTCTTCCTTGCTTAGGTGAGGACAATACCCTCGCAGCAAGCAGGCCTACTCAAATTAATCGATGTCCTCTTCGATACAAATAAACTTCAGAAGATAATGCAATAAAAATTATAAGCTATGCAGAATTTTACAAAGGAGAACAAGATCTTGATTAACAAATGTTCCTCTCCTTGTTAAGAAGACAAGCCGATGTTACAAACGACCGATGCAAAAATAAACTCTTTTGAGTCAATTAAAGAAGATCGGTTTGCCTCTTACTCCACTTGTCTGTTTTCATCCTTTAGGCAAAGTTAAAATTGATTGTATTTAAATTGCGAATGCTGAATCATTTTCACTATTAAATGCATTCATAGACTCTGATTCATGTTTAACTATTAAAGCATGCTCACAAAATGAGCCTTAAACAACATATGTAATAATATCGAATTGAAGACTGAATGTTCCCAGAACCAAGATATTTAGATCTGGAATAGGAGTTATTTCCTTCAATCACCCTTTATAAAGAGTTCATTTTCGATAACGAGTAGGATGGTTTTCACAGTCAGCTGTTTGAACGTGTCGATTATGATTCTAAAAATAGGACCATCGATTTGACTGAGTCCATTAATCGTGCTCTTAGAAATGGTACTTTTCGTGCAATGCAGCATATCATAGTCAATAATAACTTCGATTATACGTGTATGACCCTCTCCTTAGTGATTTCAAGTTCTTTGCATATTTCCCGAACGAGAATAATTTTACTCTTGGAGAACAATTTCTCCAAACTGATTTGCTGATATTTCGAGTTAAAAACCAGGATTAACAAGAATAGGAGGAAGATATAGCAGGAGTTGATTAATATGATCCCGCCCAACTCTAAATTCAGGAGCAAGCTGGAGCATAGGAAAAGTCTAAAAAGATAAAGAATATAAGGGAGTTAATTGAGCTCGTCGATCAGTGGAGAAAACTTTATTACCAATCACATGGCAAGTTATCTTTAGAGGAGGGCGCCTCTATTTTGGGTTTAACTCGCAGAAGTCTGTAGGCTAATATACAGGCCCTAAAATTTGGTTAAAAATATGGGTATCCCTTTGAGTATAATTTGGAAAAGAAGGTGAATGAGTTGAGAAAATACGTGAAGGAGAAAAGTAAGGATAAAAAAACGCAGTAGATGGAGATGCTGATAAAATTGAAAAACTACTATAAATGATTTCGTAATTTTATTTGTGAAAACACATTTGCTTACATAATATTGAGTAAATCTCTTTCATATAAATAACCATCATTGAGGGGTAGGCGTAATTTGGATAAACTCGTCTGCATGGGTTGATCTACGAGTTTATAGCCTCTTCATGGCCACGAAGTTAATGATGAACATAATAAAACAGAACATTCCGATATAGTGTCGATAGGAATAAAACCAAAAGGGTAGAGTGCCCTTGTTGACCATGATTGCTTCCGAAAATGTGGTGGATACTTGAGTTAGCAATGCAGGCCACACTAAATATTTGCTATCAGTTTACGGAATCATTAATCCAAGAAAAGACAGCAAAAAGGGAATAGCAGCACCAGTCCTCTTTGTCTTCGGTAAGGTAAATTGACTAGAAGGATTATGAAAGTTAAATTTACTTAAGGCAATTCCGCAGCTGAAGAAAGTAAGGTTGTAAAGATAATAGTATTTATAGAATCGATTGGAATTGTTTACGAATTATGGGTCGTTGTACTCTCTTTCAATCATCTCGTTTATGAACCAAAAAGTAGGCACACTGGCTAGGATGAATAGGATAGAAAAAGCCCTGGGAGTGGTTTTTGCTATGGTTTACTTCATCACTGCTACTTTTTAGTTCATCATCTTCGACACTTACTTTCGCGCATGAGTGCTGAAGCTGTTGCACATCAATCTCTGTAAAGTCTTGATTTTTTGTAAGCGGATGAGGTTTAGGTTCATTTTAATAGTTTGCAATCAGAAATGATATCAATATGAATTGAAACATCATAAATTGGTGGTACCCAAAATCAATATTGTAACAATGATTAGTCTTCATTTAAAATAGATTCGATAATTGTGAAGATTTTGAAGTTGGATATCATTGTCAGATATATTATTCAACAATGGCGGTCCCAATTGTATAATCTTTTTCGTGGCTAATCGACACATGGCATCGAGCTATTTGAAGTTGTAGGAAAAGATTTTCATTTTAATCTCCCTCTATTTCGATATCGGGTCTTCCTAAATATGATGCACATTACCATTTTTGTCCTTAATTATGTTGATTTCATTGAAAATGAGTTCCTTGCGGCCAATGGCTTTGGAAAGCGCCTCTTTGACAGCCCAACGTGAAGCAACAAATTAAACTTGCGCGTCCTCATTTTCGAACTATAAGTATCTTTCGAGTTCACGCTAATGTAAAAACTTTTTGATGAATCTTTCAGCATAGTTTTTGTTGATTATTCTTTAAATTCTTGCGTTCATGACTAGATCAATGCCTATGCCTAATATCTTCATTAATAATAATATGATAGCAAAGGGTAAAAGAGCATTCACCTTAAAATCATCAATAAGAAGATAGTCGAGATGTTTGCGTGTAACTGATATTTGAGCTAATTTATTAAATAATTCTTGCATGTGATTTTAATCAAAATTAAAATAACAAAGTTGTATGGAAAGGGAAGAAGCTTCAAACAACGGTGTTAGACAAATCAAAGCTCTTCTTTGCCAGATATCTCCCTTTTATAAATAGAAGCAGAAAACCATAGGAAGAATTCAGAAATCATTAGATATGTATACTCCCGAGCATAAATTGGATGTCATTGTCTTCCCCTAAATGTCTTTTTCGGGTTACAACTTTAAAGATTTTGATGATGCTTTACCATTTTCAGTCAAACAAAATGAAGGAGTATAGTTTTAGTTTGCCAGGAATTTGGCTACAAAGATAAACGTGTATGTGGTTTTCGGATATATTGAAAAAGTAGAAATTTCTAACACAAACATTCAATTATATGACTCAGCAGCTGTTGTCAATCGCAATGGATAAATGATTTGCAACTACAGAAAATGTCATCTGTACTTTAATGATAAGCTGTGGGCCAGTTAGGGCAACAAATTCATAAACTTCTAGTTGATAACAACTGACAAAAAATCAATTTCCGTCTCATTAGGAATATGCATGGACATCAACTCAAAGTAATTTACATCTGGAGAATGGGAGCTTGCCAATTTTTGTATAAAATCAAATTCTTAAGTTCTAATCTTCTTGACTAATTGGGTGGATAGCGAGAAAAACGAAATAACAAGCAGCGATGTGGCAGCTACTTACAATTATTGGATTCATCGGTTGCAGCCAATTCTATTAAATAAGAAAACCTTTTTATTTTTAGCTGCAGATAGGGTTGGGACTGAGTATGATTTCTTTGCCAAGAAATAAATCACATTTTATGGGTCTTCATGCGCCATGATGTTCAATCCCACCAAAATTATTAAGAATTTGGATATTTCCAATGAAGGATACCTCCTGGTTGATACATATTTACCATGACGTTATTAGTTAATTAAGAAATAATTCATGCTATCATTAAATTATCAAGTCAAAATGTTCCGAGAACTTTTGTTGCCTTAAACTGCATATCCATGAACCTTGGACTTGATTTCGAGCCATCAAAAGCTGATGAATACTTGGCTGAACGAGGAAAATAATTGCCATTTTTAGAATATCCTTTTAAATAGGTATCCTCCTTTCTATTCCAATGCCCATATAACGTTGATTTACTATCTTGGATGAGATTTGAGTATTTTCTAATGTGATTTTATTTCACACTTTACCTTTTTAATTTGGTTGCATCTTCCGTTTGGGTGTATTTATTAAAGTCAAATTTCTATGGAGAATAGAATGGTGTGCTTGTTGTTGAATTTAGTGATTTTATCTTATTTTCATGCAAATCACTCTTTACTCGAGCTAAAGACATAAATTCAACATTACCAGACCCAACTGCAGGTTTGTTTTTACTTGAAACCTAGGTCATGTTTTAAATTTGTTCTTTGAGTTGTTTAATTGTGTTCTGATAATTGTAATTTTATCTCTGCAATTGTTCAAGTTGCTAGGTGACCCTTATGAGATCATTTCTTAACAAATCAATTTATATTTTTTTGTCTTCAAGTTCTTCTGTACACTATCTTAACTTGGAACTCTGTTCTTGATCATATTGATTTTTTTCGTATTGCATTGTCCTGATAATCTATAGCAGTCTTTCCCTCATTGCTGTAACTTCTTCCTTTTAAATTTGAGTTGGTCTGGTTTGTTTGATAATATCAGTCATATTATATTATTCTTCTTAACAATATCTTCCATAATAATTTAGAGAAAATTCAACCATGGTTAAAAATATTGGATTTAAACAATAAGTAGTATAATTTATTGAATGAAATCTTAGAGAATTATTTCTACGATTACATCAATCACTCACTTCTGATGTTGAAAGACTTAATTCTATCCAATAAAGTTTCAGCAGTCCTTGCTACCTTCGAATCCTCAGCAAAGAATTTCCACAATAGTTTGGGATTGTTGATGCGTTCTTCCAAATCAAAGGCATGTGATGACTTATATATATCCATTATATAGCTAGCCAGTCTATATCCTGCTAACGTAATTCTTTTTTTGGCAGTCTCATAGACGAGAACATTATAGGCATCATTCAGCTTATTAGTTGTATAAATAAATGGGTATGTCGTGTTCTGAGCAATCAGAAATGATTCTTGTGCCCAAACTAAGGGATCTATGATAAGACCTAATGTCTCCACTTCTTTTCCATACTGCTTAATCATTGAATTAGCAACATCCTTCAGGGCAGTTAGATTTTGCAAGTTCAAGGGTCTATCGAGATGCCAGCTATCATTTTGTAATATATAAGCTCCAGCGTCCCAGTAGGAATGAAAATTACTTGTCAATCCATTGACCAAGATCACTTTCTAAGCATTTCCCCCGATATCTCCTTTTGGATATGTTCTGTTGAATAGAGCAACAGAATGCAGAGGCTGATGAATGTCTCCAACGAGATGGACAACATATCGAGAAAAGAGAGCACGCTATGCCGTGTTACTCAGTAAATTTTGTTTTAACACTTTGGATGCAGTGGCCATAGCTTACACTGAACTCACAGCCTGTTCCGTATAGTTGACGACTGGTACGACAGTATCAGCAACGTATGGGCTAACTAAAATAAAACTTACCTATCTTTGAAATGCCATGAATTAAAGAAGTCCATGCCATAAGTCTTCCCCTTAATGTCATCAGGCCAGCAAGCTGATTAAATGAAAGTTCTGCTTTTATTGTCACAAAGAATGTTAATGGAAGTCACCAATTCCCTAAAGTGAACTGCAGAGTAAGGGTCTAGTTGATTGAGCCTAATCTCTGCAATTGTGGCTGTGAGCATATGTCCAACATCCCACCATGTGAGAGCGAGTAAAGGTAATGTGAGTAGCAGAAACAACTTCATGAATTGATTATAATCTACCATCCATTAAATAAATTTACGACCAAGTATTTAAAATTAACATATTTAATTCTACTAAATATATTCTTCCATAAAATAATCCCAATAAAGAGAAAATTATGAAATATAAATAATTATTTTATTGAGGAAGCAATAATAAAATAATATGCGATACGATTCAGAAGAATAGTATGAGGACAGCTATGTATAATTACCAAACATTCGCGAAAAATACTCACCGGAGAAGAAGATTAGGCCCATTTACGCCAATTTAGCAGATACTCAGTATGAAGTCATCGAACAGGTCTGCGAGGATCTAGGTTGGAATATCGAGTTTTAAAAAGATAGAAAAACCTGGGATATAAAATGGATTGATTCAGCTGTCAGTGTATAAACAGTGAATAAAATGCAGTCTCACCAAAAGATCAACCATTTTCCAGGCATGAACATCCTTTCCAGGAAGAACAATCTTGCCAAAAATATCTATAAAATGCAATCTGCTTTTCCAGAACATTACTCATTTGCTCCTAGAACCTTTATCTTACCAGAAGATTTGGGTCTGTTTCGTAATTATTCAAGCTAAGCCCGCAGGCGGGGTTTACTGAAAACCTATATCGTAAAGCCTTAGGCTAGCTGTCAAGGACGTGGCATATTTTTAACTCAAAATTTGTCTGGTAACTTTATGGATATATCAGAGAAATTGAGAATCATGGGCAATGCGTTGTACAAACTTACATAGAAAACCCACTCCTATACAAGGGCTTAAAATTCGATATGAGGATCTATGCATTAATTGCTGGATGTGATCCTTTAAGGATCTATTTATACAATTAAGGGTTAGTTAGATTTGCGACTGAAAAGTACGAGGGAGCTGATTAAGAAAATCTGGATAATCTTTATATGCATCTTACTAACTATGCTATCAATAAGGATAGTCCTAAATATGTCTTTAACTAATCTTTGGAAAATCTAAGCCAGGGCCATAAAAAATCTCTGGCTTAGTTTTTCCAAACGTTAAAGGGAATCGGTCTGCCAGCTCAAGATTATTGGAGCAGTATAAAGGATATTATTGTAAAAACAATCATATCCGGTCAGCCACATTTGCAGCATGAATACCGAATGGCTCAGCCGCACAATCCACCAAACAACATGTGTTTTTAAATCCTTGGTTTTGATTTCATGATCGACCACAACAATAAAATGTATTTACTTGAAATCAACTACACTCCGAGTTTTTCTACTGATACGCCTCTTGACCAACTTATCAAATCTAATTTAATTAAGGATACCCTTGTTTTAATGAATGTGACTCCTCAAGCTAGAAATCAAGCTCAAAGATTGGCTAAAAAATAATTAGATAAAAGAGTTTTTACTGGCAAAACAACAAAGATGACAGCTTAATAAAGAATTCTATTAACAAATTAATGCCAAATATAGCGAGATTAATATTAAAAGAGGCATTTAGGATCATTTGAAAGGGTTTATCCTTCCAAAAATCCTGAGAGACAGCAAAAGTATTAGAAATTGTTATAGTTTTCTCTTGCTGATTACAAATAAACTATGTCTCCTCAAAAATATATGCGCTCGAGACGGTCAAATTCGAAATACAGAATTAAGAGGATTATTTCAAATATTACCACCTGCGAGGAAGAGCAAAGGGAATGCTAATCGCCTTAAATAAAAGTCAGACCAGCATAGACTTTTCTCCCTCCCAAAAAATCGACTGACCTAGAAGTACAGCAAAGTCCAATCATAACTCGCAAGCAGTTTAGTAACATAAATAGTCAATCTATCGTTTACCCTGCAACTGAATTTAAAAAGATTGAATACCGGAGATCAGACAATAAAAACATCTATCTGGGTGACTAAGTGAAAAATATGGATTTAAACAGTTTGAAAACTCGCAATGAGCAGGCAACTATGTTCAGTAGACAACCCCGTTCTAATGGAGCGCTCAACTGATCTTTATGATTTCTATTTTAAAGAATGATGATTGAACATAAATCAGCTCATGCCTGAGGCATTACTTCCTTCGAAAATGAAGATCTACATGGGATAATTGTAATAGATTGATGACCCTTTGATCTTCAATACCAGAATCTTGCGAATATAGTCTTTTGCTGGAACAGTTGCTTTATATGACATGTTTTCCTTCAGCTGCAGATTCACAAAGAATTGCATGTTTGCCTGCACATTCACAAAGTTTTGAGTTATGATGTCATAAGGACGACAACTAAAATTTTCATTAGAAATCGCTTCAACCTCAAGAGTAAAGTTGAAATTGCTCAAATTTTTAAAAGGAATGGGAGGCATGCGAATTTGATTCTTTTTGGCAGGAATTTTTATCATAGGCATATCCTCATCAGGCTTATAAAGGTCTTTAACGCATTGAATTTGTGGTACCTCACACTTAGCATAGATTGGTAGAAAAACTGGCACCAAATTTTATAGTTGTACCTCCAGATATCCTTCAATTGCATAATTGTCGCGAACTGGTGGTATTTTAACGGCAACTTTCACTTGGGCTCGTTCTCTCTTCCTAATTTTAAATCTAACCTCTTCAAAGTACTCAAAACGCTCGTTACTCCGGACAGAAAAGACATACTAATCCAAATCGTTAAATTCGGCATTACTGCAGCGTGCAATAACTCTAAGCATGAAGGGATTATTGCCATTGTCTTCAATTATTTCGTCTTTAAGACCTATCGATATGTCAAACTCTTCAATCGAACCTGGAAACATAGTTGATTTGCCAAAAGTAATGTTGGTTCGATTTATTTAGACAAAATATTTGGTTTCAGTCAATTCAGTGGCATCCGGCTCGATTGCTGCAGGTTTTTATGTGACGGGAGGAGAGGGTGCAGGTTCTTGAACAGTCAGATTATCCATCAATGTCTCAAGGGTTGGCTATTGAACTGATGTAGAACCTGAATTAAAAATGAAAAACCTGTCTATTCAGAGGAAGGAGAAGCTGAAGGAGAGTTTGAAGAATCCTCTTGTTGTTCACTCATGACTGATAATAAAAATCCTTAAATTTAATAATATTTAATCTGTTGTTAGGGTATGCAATATACGAAAACAAACCATTAAAATTAATTGATGGTGATAGATATTTAAATTAAAATGGTACTATTTTAAGCTTATGAATCACATCATCTGACTATAAATAGTTTCAAATTTAATCTTATATTTCAAATGATGATTACTCTTGATCTTGTGATTGTTTGTTGTCAGACTGTCGCCCTTCTGATGAATGCCGAACAGCTTTCGCCACTATGACTTTTGAGAAATCTTTTTTTTTGTAATTAATTGCCAAAGTGAGTAAATCAAACAGCTGTTTTCCTGATAAATTTTAAAGTTCCACATATTGATTATCGACCACAGCATCCTTATTTTTTTACTTAAAGATCTTTAACAACTATCTTCTCTTTTAGAAAGAAAGTTTATTTAAGCATTTTCCGAGTGATTTAATTTCTCTTCTGCTAAATAAAGTTGAATAGGCTGAATTTTATAAGCTCTTTTTTTGCAATAGTTCTTTTTCAACCTCAGACAATTAATTATGAACATTTTCTGTATGTTGACGTTCGGTAGATATCTTTTTTATCATTTGTTAATATTCGTGATGATAGTAGGTAGAAATCTCTTTTATCTTTTTAAACACTTCTTGATTGCTCTGGTTATAGTATAGAGCATTGCCAAACATTAGCATCATGTCTTCGTTAAAATTTTAAACAGTTTTATATACATTTAGGAAAAATTTATGCTTGATTGACTTCAAGTCAATTGGCTTACGAATCTTTTGCCAATAATCAGACAGCTCTAAAGCATAAGGATCGACTGGAAGTTTGAAAAAATAACCGAATTAATGATTTTATATGATTTGTCTGAGCTTAAAGCACTTCAATAATTAAGGACTGCAATCTTTTAACCTGTTCTCTTATCTCAGCCGATTAATAGATTCTAGCATAGCTTATGAGTAAGGCTCAACCTAGCATTTCATGTTTTTATTAAGAATGGCCATTTCTACTAATTTGCTCATTAAATGTTTCGATTCTAAATCCGATATAAATTATTGAATTATAGCTAATTGTTGATAAGTCAAATATTGTGCTCAAAGAAAGTTGCCTCTCTAACAAAAAAATAGACTCTTCATAATTAAAGATGAATTTAAGAATTATTATAGAAAAAGGTTTCAATTCATGATTTATAAATGATTGTTTGCAATTATCAAAATTATTAGGGAATTAATGAATTAGGTTATGAAATTAATATCATTGATGAGCCATAAAATGCAATCGCTTTAATTAAGTTTGTATTCTTTGTACCTGAGTATTAGATTCGTCACTTCTCCTTTCATTTTGGAATAATCCAGCAGACACAAGTCCTTCTATAGCTTATAACAGCACAATTGCATCGCTTTCAGTCTCACTTCTTACATTCATTAAAGCAATTTTCACAAATTATTTGCATTTATGAACCTTTTCTTTTGCACACCTAACCTACAGCTCAGAAAGCTTCTAGTATATTATATTTTCAGGCAATATATTATAGTTAAGAGTTTAGCAGATAAGAGCTTAAGTTTAGATGTAATCCCGAGAACAGTGATCATTATCTTTCCTTAGCATTGAGTTAATCCGACGGGCACTCAGGTAAGACTTTTAATTGAGCTTAGAGCAGATTAGCAGCAAGGACCCGCTCACTAACTCGATGTTGTCTTTGTTAATTTTAAAATTGTTAACTATAATCTTATCAAGAACTCCAACTGTTAAATGGAGTGTACTTCGGCTGAAGTGAAGGTATTTCTGCGCCCGGTAGAGCCACTAGATGATTTCATTGCGAAGGGAGAGTATAATCCGATTATTATTAATTCGGTCGTCAACATTAATAATTGGGTAAAGCTGGCCAGAAGGGACTGTAGACTGATTATTGATGGGTATGTTCATCTCTTGAAGTATTTGTGACTTTAATATAAAGTTCTATTAATTAATTTAAACATAATTGAAGACTAGTTTTGGTAAATAATTACAGATCAAATTATAACGGTAAATTGATATCTAAACTATATTTTTAAATGGTCGTTTTGATATTCTTTTCAGGCAGATAGGGATGTCACAACTCATAAAAAGCAGGAAGAGAAAGAAATTCAGAAAGATGCCAGAATTGAAAGTGATTTTTTGTCTCACTGAGCTCTCTATTAAATTTTTTTCCTTTGTGTTTCTCTTTTATCTTTTGAAAATGAGTATGGATAAAATGAGTATTTGTTGATACTGAATAAACCATAATTGATAGTCGCATATAATTTGAATGAACAATCATTAGATAACCAACTACTCAAAAACTTAGAATCAAACTCTGATGACTCTAGGCACTCCCAATCAAGCCGAACCCACCAAAAAGAATATTTAGTCAGAATAGTTGTTTAATTTTTCGCCCACTGCCACATCAAATAATCGCAAATATATCTTTAGCTTACCTTTCTCCACAGAAATATCTACATTACTAACGCATTTAACTAACAGGTTCTCTCCTCGCATCATTCACACGGAAGAAGATAATAAAGGAGCGCAAATCATCTTGGAAGGGTTGAAAATGCCAGGCCTAAGAAGGATATTTGCAAAGGTATTCGATTATTTCGTTTTTTGTTGCAGTCGTGGACTCAGATTCGGCAGTTTGGAAGAGACCTATAACGTAATTCTCATTAACATTAGAAGATAGGTACATATCTCATATAAATAGGTCATTGATCATCGGGTTGTAATAGTCGTGACAAACCCTTACCGTCGACAGGAAATTCAATCCCTGTTTGTTTCTTGCATTCTTGACCCGATTCAAGATGAACTGAAAACCTTAAGCAAAATATAGATGAGTAATGATGATATCACTTTTATAAATCCTTATCTCAGTGAAAGTTCTCCAACCCAGCTTTAGATTAACATTCATAAGTACAATATAGCTAATGCAGAAAAATATATAATTTATTCATTCTTCCAGATATGAAGGAGTTAAATAGATTCAAAAGCATTTTTAAACACTCTTTGGAAAAGATAACCAAGGAGATAGAAAGACATCGATCTAAATTTAGCTCATCAACTGTCAATAAAAAATCTTTGCAGAGTCCTTCAGCTCTCATTGAGTTGTTTAACAATGAGACATTAGCGCTAATGAATACTGTGAAAAATAGCTTTAATGAAGAGTAAAATCCATCGGCATCTTATTTATATTCTCTTGTCACTTCCGAAATTGCATAATAAATAGCTTTTTATACAATTGAGGAAACGCTCTGTCTGTTTGAACTTAATAACCTCAAAGATATCTACTATCTTCACACAGCGTAGCAATGCGAGGCATACAACAATCAGATGGATTTTCTCAATAAAAACTGCACCGATGCCGAGTGCTTCGACCATTTATAACTAAAAAAGAAGTACAGACTACCCAAATAAAATAAGCCTTACTTTTCCGCCATTGAGAGACTAAAGTCAGTCTAAAATTGCATATCTTTGAGAGAAATGCTGCTAGTCGTGCAGCAAACTTTTAGTTAGGTGAAGACTGATTGCTTAATTTCACACAAAGGTAAAGTTTAACTCTCGAGCATGGATTAACTGCTACCAGTCATGATTTTTGTGACGGTAAGAGCAGGCATTCGCAATTTTCCAGTTCTGGTTAAAATTATTGACGACTATGTACGGTCAAAGAATGTGTTCGAACTTGAAGAAAGAGTGATCACTACTCTATATGTAGCGATTGAAGATATCAGTCGAAGCAGTAGTTGGTAGGCAAAGATGAAGAAAGACTTAAAATGATTTAATTATATATTCAATGTTAGTTACTTTAGTTAGTAAATAAGAAATGACAATTGGTATCTATCAATTGAGTTTTGTAAGTTTGCCCTTGTGGTTATCGTCTAAGAGTTCATACTCATCACTTGGAATGACTATAGTCCACTATCCCTCCTGTATCTCAACATACTTCTTGAAATAAGCTTCTGTGCGGTCCCTCATTTCCTGGAAATATTCTTCATTAAAATTTATCATATGAGCCATACTTTCCTCCAGAACTTTTACGTATTTCTATAGATTAAGCTTCTATTTGGCATAATCTTCAATCTTAATCGAACTGCTACAATTCAAAATCACTTATTACAACTCTTCATTATACTTAGCTATGCTGGTGCCCACCTTCTCGAGAGAAATAGCCCATTACTCTAACATTTGCATATACTCTTTCCTTTAAATTGTCGAGGCAAGACCATCAAGCATATAGGGAACTGCTATTGCAGCGATTGGAGCCATTAACAGCTTAGCATTAATATCTGTCTGAAAAGGAAGGGAGGCAGATCCTCCAATGATGGCAAGGGTCAGCATAACTGCAGCTGGAGCAAGAGCAGTGAAAAAGGAGCTTTGTATAATTTTAGACGATTTCCTAAGAGTATATGAAGTAATGTTTCTGAAGACTGAAGAGATAGATTCCCCCCAAGTTCTATCTTTTTTGGTCTATATTCCCTATTTTTTGATTTTTTAAATTATCATTGGTGTTTTGACATCGAAATAGAGTTCGATTCTTTCCAGCAAATCCTGAGTTTTTTCAATCTGAATCAGCCATTACGAAGCATTAGTTAGTAAATTTTATATTTCGCTTCCTTAATCAAAGAATAAGTACTTATTTTATACTATGTATTGATCTATTTGAAATCAATTTTGTCGAACTAGTAATTCTCATTGAAAATTTTACGGATATACGGCTCACGAATTTGCTATAGATAAAGGTCGAAATATTCGCAGTCTAAATTCACGATAAACTGGTATAGAATATTGATTGCAGACTTGAACTATGATTAATTTGTGGAGTTGATTTTGGTGTGCAATTCTTTTTTCAAGGGCAGGAAATATTCATGTCTGAATTTAGTGATGGTTTTTGGCAGAAAGGGAGGATGCAGTTCAGCTAACTTGCATTGACTCATTTTATTTGTAATTGCTTCAATGGCTTTAAGAACTTCGGGGGGACAGTCACTGACTCCCACAATTTTTAAGTTATCTTGAATCCGTTCCTTTATTTTTTTGAATTCTGAAATAGCCCTCATTTCAATGTCTTTGGCAATCTCTTTCATCCTTTAAAATAGTAATGAAATGAAAATAGTTATAAGAATAAACGCATAGAATTTGGTAATAGTTTAAGATATCAATCAATTTCTTTTGAATTCTAAGCCCACGGACCAAATTATTGGTTTTCATCACCAATTTCAGCAACTTTTTTATGACTGCCAAATTTATTAAATTTAGGGCCTGCCTATATTTTCTTGATGCTATTCTCTTTATACTAACAGTTATCATTATCGTATCTTCTAGAAATGAATCGAGTCGAATTATATTTATCGCGAAAATCATCTTTTGCTTCCATTATTTTATTTCTTTTGGCTTTGAAGAAAGAATTGTCAACCACTTACTGATATTCTTCTTCTAAGGGTTCGGTCCCAATTTTATGCTTGATTAAAGAGGTATAGGGGTGCTATGCTTGATAAGAGTATCTTTTGAATACATGATATTCTTGATATTTGTTTGGTTCTTTCATCAAATTTTTTGAAAATATTTGCTCAATCAATTCATTTCCAGTCATTTGCTATTCTTTGGTGAGAATGTTTCTTTTTATCTTTTTACGTTATTTTTCATTCAATATAGGATAGTTTATGCACGGAATTTTGCACATAGCTTTTTTCTATGAACTTCGTCGTTGGATTAGACTCATTTTTTTATTTATTTTAAATTATCGGGTAGTCACCATTTACAGGCTGAAGGCTGTTTCGTTTATTTTTGATTCTTAAACAGTCAGTTTTTTATATCTGTTGCTTCTCTTGTTGAACAATGACTCTTAGACTGGTTTAATTCTCTTTTACTTCTAAAGAGAATGACGGAAATTAAGAATAGCCTTCTCATTTAAACATTTTACGAGGCGATTATTGAATTTAACGAGAGGAGATTGATGAATCTATTGAGAAATAAACTACTCTGGCAGTAACGAAATATTTAGATAGCGTTCTGGTGAATTTCTATTATGACGCATTTAATGAGAGTGGTTGCGATTTGATTATATTTGCGGGTGTTTTGCAGTATAATTAATGATGGTGATTGATTAATTAGAATCTGCCATTGTTGTGTTCTGCAAAAGGTGACTCTTGAAATATAAATTTATTCATCACTCAATAACAACTACGATAAAATATAAAATTCCACTTGTATTCAAAGAAATGATAGAAAATTTTCTTATTGAATGCATTAAACATTAAACTTTAATATAAAGGCTTATAACTATTAATTATACTTGCTGGAATTGTTCAATAATAATTTTTAAAACATTAAAGAAGATAATTTTGCTTGATATATTAAATTATCAAGCCGTCATTGATATAGAATCAATTATTTTCAGAAGGGTGGGGCTATTGTTGAATTAAATTTCCTAAAGATTAATAAGCAATATTGGGCTAAAAATGAAAACTGTTTGCTATATTTGAAAGACTATATTGAAATAAAGGTGCTGGCTAAAAGGGTTAAGGAAATATTTGCTGCTACCTTAATTACTGGATATTTATGGCAGTTTCAAAACCTGTCAAAATTGTGCGTTGAGTATTGCCTAGTTCAGATACCTTAGACTTTTTTTCCATTTATCTTTGGATAAGACTAAAGTTTTCCGGCATCTCGGATAATCTGAGGCATGCTTGACTCAGATTCTTTATCTAAGTCGAATCTAAATTACTTGCATGCTCAGAATTTCAAGTTGATAATTCCGTTAGGACAGTTTTTCCACTAGTTCATTGCATAAATCATTGAAAGTTTAATTGTCATACTTTAGTTTACGCCTCAAGTACCTATATTGTTTTACAGTTACCGACTAAATTTGTCATGAGAACATTTTTTAGCTTGCAACTGCGAGGTATTTTCCTCACCAAACATGATGCTGAAAAGACGATGAAATCCAGATTGACCTTTACTTGTACTTTAGGCTTCTTCCCTAAAGTCAGGGACATATTAATGTGTCAATCTAATAAGTCTTTTTTTGAGTGAAGCCAACATGATCTTGGTTTCTTCTCCTCTGGAGGAACATATAAAACAAAGGGATTTTATCATCTGAAAGAGATAAGTCCTTATAATTAATGTAAAGATAAGTAATTACCGGAATTTTCTTAATATATACTACCAATAAAATTAAAAAATTAAAAAACTGAGGAATACTTTTTTAGCTTATCAAATTATATATTCTGTTGGTTGGGGTGTGTTATTATGATTAAAGTATCCAACCTTTTTCTGCAATAATAATTCATATTTTTTTATGAATTTATAGTATAATTAAGACTATTTACTTTATAAATTATCATTTATTTTTGTTCTCTATTCCTACTTCGTTTATTGACTTGACTAGGGGATTGATTTGCTTGATTGGCATTATATGTCTACCGTCTTTTTTGCCGAAATATATTTTTTTATTATTTTATGAATGGTGAAGTTTAAAAAACTGAATTTGGATGAAAAAAGCCATTGCTATAAATACTGACGCTACTATTAAAGATTGAGAATAACTCCATTCTAAATAATGCTTTCCAAATATATAGCCAGAAATTCCAGTCACAAAGAATACAAAAATGAATGTAGTTGATAATACAAATGATTTAATATCCATTGTATGATTTTTTTGTCCATTCTGAAAAGATGAATGACCATCATGTTGATTTATATGACCATCTTTAGAGAAGTTAAATGCTCTTTATCTTTTTAATTCATCAATGAATCGTATCTATTGTGGAGTTTGTTTTTCTCTTTCTAAAAGCAGATTCATCTAATTATACGTAATTATATCGCTCCTCCTTAAGTATTGATGAATTTGTAAGTTATGCTACAATGATATCCTTTCTAGTTAAACAATTATTTACTGAATTATGGATATGAGATAAAGTATTCTTATTTGCAGAGGACAAATTTATCCTATGAAATATAAGGTTTCAGCTGTTGGACTATATTCGGCTTGAGTTTAATATAAACCATTAAACTTGGAATATTTATATTATAAGAATCATATATTGATAATAATGTTATCCAATTTATTCAGCCTATTGTTACTCTTGATTGATAAAATGATATTATATCTCTTAATAAATCTAATGATAAATTAGATACATATTAGAATTTCAAACTAGCCCAAGGCTAATAACAAATATCGCGTGAGAAAATTAACTCATAAATTGGATAAAATGAACGGTTATTGTCTCTTTAAAATTAATTCAAATCATTTTTGCTTGCTATTTGCATATTGATGCTTATTTTATTTATCCCTTCCCCGAGATTCTGCCTATTCATGATTAGAGTTGGATTGAACGTTGGGAAGAGTCACATATATCTCTGGATGTTTGAGTTTATAGTGCTGATTTAAACTACCTTCAGAGCCATATGACTTTCCGCACACTTTTACTGTACATTTGTAATATCTTTAAATTTCGTTAGCATTTCTCCTCATTCTTTTGCTTCTCTCACTTTGTCTTTAACTATGACTAAACAACTCTTCATCCTGAATATAAATAGTTGTACCTAATATTGCCTTAGGCGTGATTGTAAATGATGTTTCTCCTCAATAAGATCTTTCATCTGGCTGGTCAAGGCAATATTGGCAAGATAAAGACGGCAATATTCATTGTAGTATGGATCTTCCTGGTTTGAGTGACTAAATCAAGAGGAAGAGTACATTGGAAAATCTTTATCGAGTTAAAACTGGTCCATTTATTCCGTTAAAAGTTATGAAGATAATAATTAATATATTTGCAAGATAAGGAATGACATTCAGTTGCATTTTCTAAATATTTTATCATAGTTGATCAATAAAACTGAATTCATGATCTCTCATTGGAAATGCTATAACATATTTTCCAATCTCATAAAATACTGCCAACCATAAAATGATGTGAAATTGCAATAATTATGAAATCAAAATTAAATTTTGATTTTCTTATTTCATTTAAGGATGATCGCAATTCAGGATTTATATTTATTTAAAAATTACTGATATATTGATATTATTTTATTAAAAATCAATCAACATTCAATCATTTTTTTATTTTTTTCCATGCTTTGTTCTTATGTGACAATTAAGCGCTATTTTTGAAGAGTATTTATGGTTACAATTTTATACGGGGCAAGAAACAGCTTTTTTATGGATATTTTTTGTTTTTATCTCTCCATTAACAAGGGATGGTAATGGTAAACTGAAAAATGGATGATTAATCAGTTTGTCCATATTCTACCTGGCCAGGGTAAGTTCATGAGATATTTATAAGATTTGTTCTGCCATCCATCTTTGTTGCATATGAAGAGGTTCAATCAAAGGGAAGGGAGAATTGACGCCGCAAAAGAAGGAGTAAGGAATTGGAGATGCCTCAATGGGTGGAGCAGAGTTTTATTGATGTGATTTTGAGTTAAGCATTGAGTATTTAAACAATTTTATTATAGCGGTCAGACAAATTTATAATTAGTTAATTCTAATTTCCTGACATCATACTTCACTTTCACAAATATTTATTTAACATAATTTAATAAAACTTCTTGGTATCAATTTTTTAAAAATAAAATCCATACTTATTTCCTATTTTACCGTTAACATAAATTTATTAATTTAAACAATTTGGCAGTGATTTATTTTCAGTCATATTTTTGTTTTGGTCATGATCTTCCTTCAAATTTGTTTATAGGTGGGATATTACTCATAAATTGATATTAATTAATATTTATTAAGTTTTATTTAATAGTTGATTGATTAATATATCTTACAAATGTCCTTTAACCCCAACGATTTCGTGTCTCCCTATATCACTCTTGATGAAGTTCTCTAAATCAAAAAGGCCTTCGATCTGTTCGATCGTGATCTTGGAGGAGCTATTGATCCTCGAGGTACTTTCTTCTCTATCAAGAGTTAAAAGTTGCTATTAACTCATTGGGAATTGAGGCAAAAGCACAGGCTGTATATCAAATGATTGCCGAGCTCGACTCAGATGGCAGTGGACAAATTGAATTCCCTGAGTTCTTCTACATGATGACTACTCGCCCCTCAGATAATGAATCAAGAGATGAGGTCCATAAAGTGTTTATAACCTTCGACAGTCAAAAAACTGGATTCATTGCTTTGAAAGACCTTAGAAAAGTGGCAAAAGATCTCGGGGAGTTGACTGACGATCAAACACTCCAGGATATGATTGAGAGAGCCGATGCTGATGGTGACAGTTTGGTCAGTGAGGAAGAATTCTACAACTTAATTACCAAAAAGGCCCATTGATGCAAATATCCATCATCTCAAACTATTTTTCAATATTAAATTTTATCATATATAGGATCACTATCCGCTGTGATATGTGGTGAACAACACCGATTGATAGAAGATATTCTTAGCTTCATATATGTAAATTATGGCCGTATCTTCCTGATTATCAACAATAAGAAAGATTAGATGAGCATATTTATTGAATATGAATCGAAAATATCAGCCAATTGCTCGTACACGGCTTCCGCTAACTGAAGATGCAGTCAACAATCTATCAATTTACCTGATGTTTGCTTCTGGATCATATCCATCACTGGTCACAAAGTTAGTCCTTGAACGACGAATGATTTTGGCCTATTTTGTCTCTTGCGTCTCTTTAGGCTATTCGATTTTGATATCATTGGTGATTTGTATTGGTTGGTATAGACTTGCGGAAATGTTCGCAATCTGGCCGTAAGGAGCTTAAGTTGAGACATAGTTGGTGATTCCTAAGGCCTTGGCATTCTTTTCGCTGATATGAATTATTTTTCTATTTCACATATTAAGTACTGTTCGACAGGCACATACTGCAATTTCATGGTCACAACCTCTTTGGGTTGTGTTTCATAGACAATATCTTCCTTTTAGATCGGGACGTATTCGATTATATGTTCCACTGAATAGTAATCAGTGCAGGCCCTCTGTACGGGAACTTGAATTCTTTGTTAGACATACTCTATGTATTTTTGTTAGTAAGGCACGTATTCTACTCTGCGAGTTGGTGGAGGAATAGGAATTTGACCTGATTATTGATTTAGGTTCAGTACCATCTGTGCTTATTTCTGGCGAGCTCCACTGCCTCGCTGAACTTCTTGGACAGCAATATTTTTTGGAGGCGAACATGAAATTTTTTGATAGAAGAGAGATGATGAGGGTCGTAGAAATGAAGTTGGAGAAACTGTGATTTATTTATTGAGATATGGAGTTGTGACCTGCTTGACGATGGTTTAATTGTCAGTCTCTCTTGGAAGAATAATATCCTTCTTAGGACTTTCAGTATTTCTTGGTTTGGTAGACATCAGTTAATGTTTAATTTAAAAAATGTTGAATTCTAAAATAAAATGAATAAAAATTACAATTTGTCGAATCTGTTTTCGATTAATCTTTTTTAATTAAAGCTATCAGCAATAGAAAATTCAATGCCATCACAATTTTCTCCTTATGATTTCCCCATTTCGGAAATTAATAAAAATGCTGATGAGCAAACTAATGGTGCCTTAAATGTGGAAAAATATCAAATACCTATTATCTTGAAATTAATGATTAATGCTTATATTATTTATATTATTCAATCTATTACATTGCTAAAAGTATATGACTGGAAACCACCTTCATTCATAATCAAATGAAATCTGCTACCAAAAAGTATCCAGAGTTACAGGGATTTTTTCAATTCCCGGACTTCAACCACATACAGAAGGACTGTCTACCAAAAATTATGAATGGGGAAGACAATTTAGTCCTTAGTGCTCCAACATCTTCGGGAAAGACTGTTCTGTTTGAGATGGCCATACTTAAGTATTCTCATCTTCCCACCCCCTTCTGTCTATATTTAGCTCCCATTAAAAGTCTCTGTCACTAGAAATACAGTCAATGGAGCTCTAAATTTCGTTCTAAATTGACAATTGCAGAAATGACTGGCGACGTCATCTAAAACAACAATGATAAGTTCCTTCATTCTCACATAACGATTGGTACTCCCTAAAAATTGGATTACCTCTCCAGGCAAAGCCTCTAATATCTTAAAAAAATACGACTTCTTCTAATAGATGAGATTCATATGCTAAATTTTTAAGAAAGAGGAGCCACCTTGTAAGCTATTGTGAGTCGGATTATGAGTTTAAATAATAAAGTGAGAATTATCGCAGTCAGCGCCACAATTCCCAACATTTATGAAGTCGCGGAGTGGCTTAAAGTTCCACGTTAGTCTATCTGCATCTATGGGGAAGAATATCGACCTGTACCATTAAAAAAAATAGTTTTGGGATTCTCAAACACTGGTAATCCTTTCACCTTCGAAGGGTCACTTAATTATAAACTACTTGAGGTGATTAGAAATTACAGTGACCAAAAGGGAAGTTTAGTGTTTTGCCCAACTCAAAAAGGGACAGAGGCTGCTTGTCGCTTAATTATCTCTCAGATGAGATAAAGAGAGTTTATTGAAAATGATAAGCAACTAGTTTCATTGATACAGGCTGCAAAACAGGTCTTAAATTCAAGTCTGCAGACCATGCTTCCTCAAGGTATAGCTTTTCACAATGCTAGTCTTTCGCTTCAAGATCGTTCCATTGTTGAGCGATTGTTTTTGGAATTAAAGATCAAAGTTCTTTGCACTACCAGTACTTTATCAATGGGTATTAACTTACCAGCTCGACTTGTTGTTATCAAATCAACACAATGCTACCGAGGCTCAATGAAGGGCTATCAGGAGTATACTAAGATATAAACTGATCAAATGATGGGCAGGGCTGGTCGTCCTCCCTTTGATACTCAAGGGACAGTGGTTATCATGACATAAAAAAGCAACTATCATCGATACAATCGTAATTTATAGCTGTAAAATCTGGAATCTCAGCTCTTTTGCCATCTTTTAGAGCACCTTAACGCCGAAATCTCATTAGGATCAATAACATCTTTACTGGATGTACAGTAATACTTTTTCAATAGTTTTTGCTACATTCGGATGAAACAATCTCCAGCCACTTATGGAATAACTGGAGATGTGAAGGAATTTGTAATGAAATAGTGCAGAAAATCAATATAAACTTTAGCTAAGTTAAACATCATCAATTTTTTTGCAGAGACAGAAAGAGTGTCCCCTAGACCTCTGTCAAATAGCATTTCTCGTTCTGCAGTGGAAGTAAAATCAATTATAACTATTTCTGGATTAAGCCGGTAGATCGTTTCTTAGAGATAATATCTCTCTGCTCTCTGTAAATGTGAATAAATTGGTCGCTACACTTCGAAGGTGGAGGAGCGGAAACTGTTAAAAGAGTTGAACTAAGCCAACAAATTTGTTCTTAAAGAGGCTATTTCTAGCTGCTAAAGGAAAAGCTTTGTACTTATTCAAACAGAAATATCAAATAGACATATTGAGTTTTGGGAATTAAGACGGCAAGCCGTATAGATAGTTCAATTAGCCAAAAGGCTTAATTCTTGTGTAAAAACTTTGGGATTGGAGCTCAAACACTTTTGGCTTTATTATTGGTCAATCAGGTATCAGAAGTATTTTGGTTAAAGATTTTGGGAGTTGGCTGAAGGGAGAGTATTGATTCAGTTTACAGGCTTAGAAGATAAAGGTAAAATGCTTGCCCTCAAAGGTATTAGAACTGTCAATTAGCTAAAAAAGAATATTGGAAATATAGGTACATGGCTTCAAAAAGGAGATTTGTTTATAAATACAATTGTAAATGAGCTAAAAACATATGAATTAGGGCTAAAGTTGACAGTGAAAAAAGACAAATCAACGGATGTAGTTAATTTAATCATATCTTTTGTTTAAAAATTTAACAACAAATTAAAGGGTATGACTGTCTGTGTTGGAGATTCTTAAAACAATCTTTACTACCATAAGTATTTAAACTAAAATAATATATAAATCATCATAACTTTTCCAAAATTGGCTCGGCAGGAGTATAAGATTGGCATCATCAAGGAAGGCATTATTGGATTTGATTAGTTTTATCTCCTGCAAAATTAGGTTATTACAAAATTTAACATTGAACAAATTTAATTAAAACCTACGGTTGGAAGAAAGACTGTATCAGCATTGAAATCAAACCGAGACTCTTCTTACGAAAAGAAAAGCAAGTCGAATGACATGGAGCCAAAATAGAAAAAACCAAAGTTGAACTCGAAAAATCATAAATCCTTTCGATAAACATCTAAAAATAAATCAGAATCATTATCTAATACAAGTTAATACAGTAAAGATGAATTTGAACTTAAAAGCGTAATCAGGCCTGAGAAAAGTTCAAGACAACTAAAGTTACCTCCAAATTACAAGATAAAGCAACCTATCGATAGAATGCCTTTAGAGGAGGAATAATTCTTTTAGAAAAAGATTAAGAAATAAGACAATTTTAGGTATAAACCTCTAAATGAATATAAATGGAAACCAGGTTTTTAGGAGATAAGTTCATAAGAATCAGATAAAGAAACAAGGAAATCTTTGAAGATAGTCGATCGGGAATCAAAGGATAAGTTGCGCGCCTTGGATAAAAACAATAAAAATATACTATTTAAGTAAAAAAGAGGAACAGCATCAAAGAAAAGAGATCAATTCGTTTAATTTTAGTACAAGGACGAAGAGACAACTAGTAAGAAAAATTATTAACCAGCACAAGACGATGTCTTTGCCTACTTTTACAACATGTTTTGATTTCATTACAATCTATATGACTGATATTACGAATTGAACATGCAATGCCATACAGAATCAAACCTGGATGTATTTGGTGACAGCCTTAGTTCCCTCTGACACAGCGTGTCTGGCCAACTCTCCGGGGAGGATGAGCTTAACAGCAGACTGAACTTCCCGGGAGGAGAGAGTTCTTCTCTTGTTGAATCTGACGAGTTTGGATCCCTCAGTGGCAATTCTGTCGAAGGTATCATGAATGAAAGAGTTCATGATGTTCATGGCCTTCTTGGAGATACCAATGTCGGGGTGCACCTGCTTGAGGACCTTGTAGATGTAGATGGAGAAGGTCTCAACTCTTCTTCTTCTGGCTTTCTTGTCAGTAGCGGGTCTTTTGGCTTCAGTGGTTTTTCCCATTGTTAATTAATTTCTTTATAAGTCAACCGCCTACAAATCAAATTTCAAATATGATTTATCGACATTCTGATTAATCCATATTTTGATTGGCTGAATCTAAATTTAAAAATCATTACGGATTTTTCTTACGAATCAAAGGGCAAGCAGAACCTTGCGTATATCAAGTAAAATATTCTAAAAATTGTTTTTATTTTTTGCGAATTTTAAATTTCCTCTTTTTTTATTTCAAAAGATGAAAAACAGGAAACTGTATTAATTATAAATATTGACTACTATTAGTTAAACTAGCTCCCGTTTATGTGTGAGAACAAAACAATTACATTCTTTTATTTGGAAGCAATATTTCTATTTTTGAGAATTATTGTAAGAAATTATTAATAGACTTATAATTATTGCAATACAATATTTTTGATTCATTAAAGGATTCAATGAATATCAATGGCATTATCTACAGCTTTATTTTAATTTTAGCACGCCAAGGATTTTCTTCACTGTAAAAATAAATTCAATATACAATTTTTAATGATTTAAATTGGAATACAACAATAAATTGCACAAAAAAGTCATTGATGTCAAATTAGTCATTTGTGAATTAGTTTTATTTAGCCTTTCACAAATATACAAATTAATCAAATCATGAAATTACGACTCACATAAATTAGAAAGTAATCCAGAAAACTCGACTTGTAGAGGAAATTTACGTATAGCCGAACTCGTATGCTTTAAAACATCTAATGCGCAAAAAAATTTGATGAGTTGGATGTTAACATAGAAGAAGAGTATTATGAATACTTATAGCGCCAAAAAAAAAACAAATTGGAAGAATAATAATAGAGAGATAGACAATTATTTTATTAGCAACTCTATAAAGAATATCTCGAGGAAAAGAATAAGGAAGATCCATATAGAATAAGCTAATAGAAGAGTCAGAATCATACAACAGAATAGCAGCATCCATAAGAACCAGTCGAATACAAAGAATAGCAGCATCCAGAACCAATCGAATAATAATAATCAAATTAAATGATCGAAGAATTAGAATAGTGCCATATATTCCATGAGCAGCCAGACAACCCCAATTGATTCAAATTTAATTTTAGACATATTGGCATAAAATCATATCATTTTTTAAATCTTTTTCATTTCCTTAGAAGAGGCTAAAGTTTGGCTTGAGAATACTTATAGAAGCGGCATTATGAGTTCTCTCATCTCTTTTTTCTATCTTTTTCTAGCTTATTTGAACTATTTTTGCTTCTTTTCCTCCAATATTAATCGTGATTTAAGTGCCTCTTCATTGTTTTGTAAATATTAATTTTTGTCAAAAAGTTCCTTGTATTTTTCTTTCATGGTTTTACATAATTAAACCGCTTCACGTAATTATTGCTGCAGCCGTTAATTCTTATTTTTTTAATGGTCATACTTCCCCTTCAAGTCTCTATATCTCAACACTGTATCTTAATTCATTGATTATCTCTCTCTCAATAGAAGTTAGAGTTATCTGATTCGTTTGTCTTTTGAGACGAGAGTTTTTTCAAGACAGTCTCGCTTTTTACCCGATGTTTCCAATTGAAGTTGGAGGTAATTAGTTTTGGTAACAGAATAACTCCTTTTTGCTCGAGGAGTCTGGACATCCTAGTCATTTTTATCATTAGTTATCTTTTTCTTTTTACTACTGCTCTGACCCTTCATAATTATTATTCATAATATTTTAATCAATGAAACTTTAATCCATTATCGTTTTGGCTCTTATTCTGATTAGCTGTAAGACAAATGGCAATGACAAGGGCTGGGACACCTTAAGAGAATTAGTTCTTGACATGTGCTAGAACATTCAGGAAGAGTTATCGAATATACGTGAGCAAACAAGATCGGTGACTAAAACTTTAAACGAGATTTTAATAAAGAAGCATATCGATTTTAAAGATTCGTCGAAAGTAAAATCGAAATAGGTGGTAAATCTAAACAAATAAATTTAAAAATTGACAAAATTCACTGAAACAATCTACAGCAATAAAAATTATATAAAATACTGTATGGTGATCGAAGAAGAACTAAAATACAAAAAGATCTCTTCTGAAGAGTTGAAACAAGCTGCTTAGTTGCTTTCAAATCTAAAACAATCCATTTATGGTTAGGACAAAAAGGAAGATCAGTAATTATGATATCACCTCTCAAATTACAAATATCATATCTATTCATCGATATTGTTCGATTCTATTTTTTATTTTGATGAGCCAATTGCATTGCAAATTTTAGCGGATTCGACCTCTCCGATAGGATTGAGAACAGCAACTGTTTCTTATTGCTTATGAACTCTTCTATTTCGTTCTTATTTTTCTTTAATTTTTTTTGCTTTAATTTCTTCCTACTTTTTGTTTTTCTTTACGATTTTAATCTTATCCTTCACCAAATCTAAATTTTTCCACTCGAGGACAGGATACAGATATAAGATAAACTCCTAAAAAAATGTCAGTATCTCATTATTAGGGAGGAGGTTGTTTGTTTAATTTTCTGCTTGTTTTTTAAATTTTAATCCAATTACTTTGGCCATTTCATTAAAATCATTCTAATCGTTAAGCACTGTATTTATTGGCCTTACTTATCTTGAGCATGATTTTGATAGATCAGAGTCTATATAACAAAATAATTACTTCTAAATTCATTTTAAAATTATTGTGAGGTCATCTGTTTGTACCTTTAAATGATATTGAGATGATATTGATTCCAGTCAACATTCTATTCTTCTGGATCTACCTTTGCCTCAGTCGTCGTAATTTAATCAGGCTCTTTCGTTTATTTAGATTAATTTTCTGCCTTAGTCATTAAATTTTGCTGTATAATTTCGGCCGCTGCCTACCAATCATCAAATGCGCATTCTTAATCATCCTCCATATTATTATTAAAACTATTATAAAAAATGAAAGAAATTTATCGCATAAAATAATACAATTTGAATAGCAAGGAATATCTATAATCTTGTGTCCTTCTTTGATAAATTAATCATATTTAAATATTTTATTGCTTCAATTACAAATGAACGACTTTCATTCATTACTTTAAAGCTCATTCCAAAGGCACTTTGCAATAGAAAGTTTCTATTTCGTTTATTAATTCATTCTTTAATACGTTTATTTATGATCCTTGACTATTTCATCAATAAATAAAAAGGTTCATTCTGCAATCAATTATTTTATTATGTCCTCCTTTACTTCGAAGTACAAGAGCACACCTACTTTCAGCTTCAAGTCCAGGTATTAAAGTACTCTTCACCTTAGCTAGCTGTCACTTCCAGCAATCAAAAAGAAACTATTCCTTCCCCTGCTCATTACGAAACAGGCTACCTCAATATGACCTCCAGCAAGCCAGTTAACGGCAAATTCAGTAAGTAATCAAAAGGTCTTCGTCTTAAAATAAATATCTAAAACCCCGGACCAGGGGCTTATGATTCATCATTTTCTGGCAGTCAAAGCAGTTTCAATAAAAAGTAAGTCTTAAAACATGGGCAAGTGAGATTTAAAGAAGTAACCTCAAAAAGTCCTTCCCCTAATAAATATCTCATCAATGACTATAATAGAAAATCTTTGCCACGATTTTCAATTGGCAGATAAAATAGGTCTTTATCAATTGAACAAAGTGAATAAGTTCCTGCTCCTAATGTCTATAATCCAAACCCCATCCTGTAAAGATCACAATCCTAGTAAGATAG
>Ga0302188_10000417_pt1 | contig 36670 bp, 41 predicted proteins | sample II_Bog_E2_1_FD_198783 | JGI IMG/M metagenome (GOLD analysis project Ga0302188, IMG submission 198783) | Peat permafrost microbial communities from Stordalen Mire near Abisko, Sweden - II_Bog_E2_1 | ecosystem: Environmental > Terrestrial > Soil > Wetlands > Peat | place: Sweden: Abisko...
TGAAGATATAATAATTGTATATGAATAAATCTAACACTAACTTAGCAGATCAATTAGATCTTGTATTTCAAGAGAACTGCAGCTAAGCATTAAAGAATACACCTATAATCTATAAAGAATGCAGAATCTGTCTGGAATAACAAAACAGTACCAATAATGATTCTTTAATAGCGCCTTGTCATTGTTCGGGCTCAGTTAAATTTGTACATTTTCGTTGTATGAGTATGTGGATCGAGAAAAATTCTAAAATACCGATGTGTGAAATAGAAAAAATAAATAAATTTGTTTGTGAAATGTGCAAAACACATATATAATTTCAATGCTAACATTAAATAATTTGCCATAAATGGAGCGAATTTTTATCTGTTGTGAAGAAATAAATATGTAATTTTATTATTCTAACTCTGCTGGCATTGATTAGTTTCATTTTAGGGTGTGTGGGAATAACTTTTCTCCTAGTATGGTCCAGGAGTATGAATTTTAATGATAATCCATCACTCATTATTATTATATGCGTGATAATGGCTTTTATTTTCTTTGGCATTTCCATTTTTATGTGGATAAAACAATACGGAGTGATCATTAAAACTAAGATTATTAGAATAGGAGCTATAATATAAAATAAAGGCAATCTAAAATAATCTCAGTTAACTACTGAATAGTTACGTACAGATGGCAATCGAAATATATTTACTTCAAAGAAAATATTTCCAATTGAAATACTCGAGCAAAATTCAAGATTAATGTGATATTTTTATCCTTGATCTCCCCATACATTCAATTTTTATTATTGTTATCACTCATTTGTAATTATCTTTATTTAACTTGAAAGCAGAATAAAATTTGGTAATTGTTTTATATTTACAAATGGATAAAAAGAAACTTTCCCCAAAGTAGATTTTTCGTACGCTAGCCTTTCACTACCATCTGGAAGATGCTATTTCTGTTGATCTACTTGCATAAATGGTAAGTTCTCTGTATTACCCTCATCAGCAAGATTAGATATCTATCGAGGCTCGACAAAGATACAAAAAGTTGTTGACTAGTTTCATGAAATAATACAACAACCAATAAAAGACAATAAATTAATAAAGATTCGTGAAATTCATGACTGAAATGACAAAATATAGCAATGATGAATATCTGCGCAAATTGACGGACCGCATTTTCAACCGTTATAGCCATCATGAAGAAGATGTCATTGAAGAGTAGGGGTTTTCTCGTTTGGGCAGTTCGTTCGGCATTTCAAAAGAATAATCGAAAGATTATTTTTTGACCATAGCTGATTTAAAAAATCAGATCACGCGAGAAAAATTTCAGGAATATATGGGAGCGTTAGTCTTGATTAAAAAGTGATATTTATTCACCTTGATGAATTAACAAAAACATGATATTAATCATTTTAAAGATGACTGTTCTGAATCTAATGACATTATAAATAAGAATTTATTGGAAGGATATGGCTTATTTCGATGAATTTCATGGCCTGTTAACATTTGTGTATTGTTAGTCAAATTTGGAGTAGATCTATAAAATTTGGATATCAAAATTGACGATTGACTTGTCAACTTATACTTACCGCCAAAATGATGAAACTCAAATACAACAATTCTTCCTCATAATCAGAAAATATGATTTACAGCCAAATGATTAACGAATCCTAGGAAAACGATATTCTTGATCCACTCAATGAGGCCTTCATTGCTGAAGATAACTTTGTTTTTTGTAGTCAGGAAACTGTTGAGGCGAGCCCTATTAAAAGAGCGGATCATATCAATTTTTAAGGATTTTTATGTTGGGGCGATTCCATAATTTAGGAATATTTTCCTTAATAAATTGAAGATTTAGGTAATAATGATAGAATAAAAAAATAACTAAAGAGAGCAAGACCTTTGGTAGAAGCAGAAGATATGGAAGAGGGATAACAGTAATTTTAAAATCAATCACCACGAAAAAATAGTCATAGCAATAATGAAATAGACTGCGATGCAGCAGCTATAGATCTTGTTATAAAAACAGCCTTAAAATATTGCCCTAATAATGTTCTTATTTAATAAATGTCAAGAAGCGTTACTTTAGATCCTTACTTATCTAAATGCCCTTTTTTATACTTCAGAATTACCGATTTTTGTTAACTACTTTAAGAAGTGGAGAAAAATGACTCTTGATTTATGATTTTAATTAATCTTTAATTTTTATATTTAAAATAGTATTTCTTCATAGTTATGAACAAATTAATGAAATGGCATATAATATTGCTAACGCAATAATAAACATCATGAGAAAAATATTGTCCTGTCCTCACAAATCGGAAAGAGATACTACGGCGACTGCAATGCTTGGAAAGATAAATCATATTCATATGGTGCACTTCTTATTAGACTAAATGGCATAGCATTATTTTAAAGGCAATTGGCGTATACATACTGTAAAGAAAGGTTTGGATTTGGATACATTCTATTCGGCAATTAATTGGTCTTTGTAGTAATTTCACTTTGTAATCTTTATACCAGTGAGCTTATCTAATGCTTTTGCGCATTTAACTGCAATGAATTTTCCATTTTTAGGCTAATTACTCCCAATTGTGTCAATTAAGTTTCAGATCCTTTCATTGTATTTTATTTTTCTGAGTATTTTTCGCTTTCCTTATTCTTTCCCATTTTCATTGTCGAAGAATTATTGTCATCAAATTATTAATCCTAAAAGAGCTATTTCTGTTTTTATTAGATGCTGACATCAAGATGCTATTCAGCAAATTATTAACTGCTCTTCTGATTATTTTTGGAATGGTATAACTCTTTTCTGAGAACAGAAATGAGCAAATATTAATCTCTTTAATTTGGACATAATTTTCGAGCGCAGTTTAAAAGAGCACTAAACCGATTTTTGGCCATGTGTTCTGTTCTACGATGCCCAAGGAGTTAAATGACTTTAGACCAATGTCTTCCTTTCTAAGCTACAAAATTTAAAATGGCTAAATCCTCATCTATATTCCACTGCCCCCGCTGAATAGCGCAGTCCATGTGATTGAACCAATGTTCTCTGCACTGTTTGGGAGTTTTAAAGAATTCACCTTCTGATTTATAGAATAAAATTCTAGAGATTTCTGACCACTTTCCTTTAGGTTGAGTTCTAAAGATAATAGCAAAATTACTTAATACATTAATTTAATAACTTTTCTTCAGCTGTCTGCCATTGAACTCGTTCGGAGTTTTTTTCCATGCTCAATGCTTCATACTGGAGTAATAGAATACTCTTATCATGAAAACAAGTTGATATTTATCTCCATTCCCTCTTGGTCTAAGTCAATTAATTTATACAATTTCTGATATTTTTTTAAAATGGAGATGACAATAAGCAAGGATAAACCATAAAAACAATTTCCTTTCATTTTAGAGCCACTCCGTTGCCATGATTGGCTCAGACTTTCTATGGAATCTATTTATAATTTTTTTTACTTTTTCTGAAGAGCGTTAAATTTTCTAATGAGATTTAGGGGCTGCAAAGTCATTCCTTTAAAAATTTTAAGCTTTCCTTCCTCTTTGAAGTCTAGAATCAATTGGTCGGCAGTTGTGTTGTTCTTAAAGTGAGAAAGAGTATCAATAAAAATGTTGCTGGTCATCTGAAAAATATAGATTATTGATGCTATTAAATTTGATCTAATGCTATATATCGACAAATTAAAATTAACAAACAATTAGCTGATGTTATGAATAAGAGGGTTAAATTAAGAATGTGATTTCTCCTTAAAGTTAAGGCACCTAAATAGCTTTAACATCCATTAGTTTCTGGTGAGAATCATTACAAAATCAAGTAAAATTCAAAGTTTTGAAATCATAAGATTCCATCCCGTAATTGTTTAAAGAAAGGGTAAAAAGATTGGAGCATCGATTGATGATGAGTTTACCATAGTCCATGGATAAATATGCTAAAACGACTCATCTCCAAACTTTTCTTTTTAAATCATACTCATGTTTATTAATGGTTATTTATTGACTTATCGTGCTTTTTTTTATTTTTTTAGGGTATTTAGCTAAAGTTATTTATTCAATAACGCATCATTCGATCATTTTCTGAGGCCGGCTGTCGAATTCAAGTTAAATATTTTATAGATAGACAAAAGTTCTAAAACAAAAAAAAGCTGCTTAGAATCATATATGAATACTGAATCTATTGATGAAGTTACAAATTTGATATAGTTAACTCATTTCTATCATCATATATCAACAATGCCAATTTTACTACGAATTTTGAGAAGGGTATTAATATCAGAATTAGAATCATTAGCTCTAAAGACAAAAAGATAATTATTTAATATGATTGATACTTTACTTGTGACTCAACGAAATATGCCTTCAATAAAATTATTTGATCAATGGCCATTCGATCATATATGCAAGCAATACATATGGAAGACTGAGAGAATACAAGTAAGCTTAATATCATTTATGGCTCTATAAATTTTAATGAAAACTAATTGATAAAAGCTATGTTTTCTCTTTTTTCCATTCTTATTCCATCAAATTTTCATAAAAATAAAATTTAATCAACAAAATAGCATTTTGAATAAAAAGGCAAGCATTCATCAGAGAATTCATTTATGGAAGCTCAAAGTAATCATTATCTTGACACATCCATCTCTAAATATTTTTAAGTTCATTTATACAATCCATAAACTATAAAAATTGATAGAGGAGAATATTTATTAAAAAAACTATGCTTATTTAAAATTGATCAAATAAATCATTCTTTTTTTTCTGATTTTTAATATATAATCCTTATGTAATTTAATAGTTTTAATAGCTATTGATAAGTAAAACTAAACCGAGATCAGAAACTTTCTTGTTCTTGATAAGTAAGGTAAAGAATACCATCACTCTATTTTTATCGATGATATATTGACTCTATTGTATCCTCTAAATGGCTTGATCATTACCGAACGCTGGTGATTTTCCATTAATAAATAGAAAATATGACTATTTGGCCTCCTTCCGTTCTTTGCCTATTGTTTCGATAATTTTTTTCTAAATCATTCTTTTAATTTATCCAAAATGATGTCCCTTATGAATGAGGAATCTAAATATTTAAAAAATGACTTGTTGTTGATCAGATAAGGTAGTTGTGATTTAGAATGCTTTTCGATGATGGCCATGACTTTATCAGGGTCACTCTCATTGTATCTTTTAACTTTAGCTAGTCTTTCTTATTCGGTGTAACGCTGCTGATACCTTTTATACATCAATTAAATCAAAAATATATAATTACAGAGCATAACAAATACTCTTCGAATTAATAATCATCTTTACAATTTCCATTAATTTTGAACCATCATGCTTGATGTTTTAGAAACATAATTTTTTCTTCATTTCAATGGCAAAGATCATTTTTACATTTTAAATCAATGAATGCTCATAATGATGTACTTTATAAAATTATAAATTAAATCAGCAGTAAATAATCAATATTTTTCAAAAAATTCGTCATCAAGAAATTAGTCTGGTTGTTCAAAAGGAAAGTTGTAATCTTCGCTCTTTGTACGTTTTCCTGATTGGCAACTATTTTTTGAGTTCTATTCAGCTTTATTACATTCTTCCTGATCTGCTTGATTGTTAAAATAAAATATTTATAGATTTGGATCCATAATACTCTCTTGATATTCTGATGAGTTTTCCAATTTTTTATCGTTAAAAAAGCAACTGATCATCTATGTTTCATCATTACTGTTTTTGGTCCATTTTATACTTTTTAAATGCTCTGAGGTGCTTGTAGACCCCTCCTCCTCGGGTATCAATAATTTTTTTTATAATAAACTGGCCATTTTTGATTCAGTTGTTGTTCTCTGAATTTCATGAATATAATTCTGGATCTTTCTATAAATGCAATTCTATTTTTTTTGAAAATCTAAGAAATCCCTCAAAGTTATTTTTTCCATCAGTTTACTACACATATCCAACTACAAATGAATTCCAATTTCTTTTTATATCATTTTTAACCAATACTCTTCAAATTTGCTTCCATCAAGAAATTCCAAGACATATTTATTTTCAAAAAATTTTAAGTTGTAGTATATTCTTCCTGAACTCTAATACAAACTAAATTATCCCAACACTTTTAAAAGTTCTTCTTAGCTTGCCTTTAGGATTGCTTGTATTTGATTAAAATCCTACAAAATGATAGTTAACCGTTGATGTGTACAAAGAATATCTCTTAAGGTAAATTCGCATTCTAAATTCTTCCAGAAGACAACTAGGGAGTCCAAACTATTTGGCCTTAGGACGCTTAAAAAAGGAATATCTTAGTTCAGACCTATTTCGAGGCATTGCTTGTTCTTTCCGAACTTTAATAGTTAGCTTTTATTGGCCCCAATAACTCCGATCAAATCACCCCAATCTACATTATTCTCTTCTTCTTGAAATATTTTGTTCAATATCATAAATTTGGTTTTGGGAAGATTTTCTTTCGAGCGAAACCCTATTGATGTTTCGGGTTTTATATTAATGAGCAAGCTCTTTGGTTTATATGAATTTCTTCTTTTGTTGTTGTTCTCAATGTGTTGGTTCTTTTGATTGGGGAGGCAGAAACTCGGTAAGCCTAATGCACTCGTTGAATCTTGGTGAGATTTTCCACAGGATAATAAGTCGAAAAAATAGTTCATTAATGCGACTTTCACTTCAATAACGATTATAAGTTTGGCTAACTTAAAAATATTAATGAATTGTTTGGGCAAATTTTAACCCGGCTAACTAATTAAAGATCATCACTGTCAGCACTATTTTGAGTTGATATGGTTAGTTGTCAATAAATTTTAAATATTTTTTGTTAAATGCTTGAATATTTTTGGTAGTATGAAAGTAAATAAATAATTTTGGCTAATATGCACAAATAAATGGGAAAGCCAAATTGGTTATAAGTATATAAATAGACAAACTAACCTTAGGTATATAAAAAATGTTAAAAATCATTCTTCCTCATAAAGTATTTTTTCTCTCAAAGTTTACATTTCGATTTAAAGAGGACTTTTGTCATTTACAAAAACAAATTTAAACATGCTACTACATTTTTTGCAAAGTTAATGATACTCGACCTTCAGAGACAGATTCCGTATTAAAATTTTAAGAGCATCTTCGCTAAGAATACTTGATTAAATGTTTACACATATTTATGTGCCTGACCACTGTTTTATCTTTAAATATAGTTTGAGTGTGCTTTTGTCTTTGCAGTGAGATAATTATTACCGCAATTCATTGAAAAAAAGTTAGAATAAACTTGATGCTTTGTCTTTCAGATTGAATTCAATTTTGCCCTCACTTTCCAGATATTATTCGATATTCATTTTACTTTTTGCAACAAAATTAGGAAGTCTCTTGGTATACTAACTCATTGGCCAAGTTTGCAGTGCTCGAAACTACATATAATTTGGAAAAGTAAGGACCTTATCAGCATTGATCAGAATTTTCAGAGATGATATAAGGGTTTGATTTAAATTATCCAGTAATAAGGCTAATGCAAAATATACTAAACGGCGATTGTTTGTCTTGAGATCAAATATGTGCTTCGCGATATTTACCCAAGTGGTTAAGCTATTTTCGAGATAGTTTCTAATAAATTATACTAGACTATAAGTCAGAATCGATTGGCAATTGTTCAGAATAAATTATTTTTCAATTCCCGATTTGCTGCTTTTGCAAAGGCTTCGTGTCAACTCTAGCAATAATGCTTATTTTCGTAGAATGTCACTAAGCCTGGAGGTTTCACCATGCTCTTGAAGCCAAGGGTGTTCGAAAAACTCTGGAAAGCCCATTCTTAAGTTTGGATCCTTTATTAACATTTTTTTAACAAAATCCTTTGCTTAGTCACTTATTTTGGTGGGAAATTATATTTCCCTTTCCAGGGTTTCAATGATTTGTTTATTGGTAAGTTTTTCCTGCTGCTTAAAGAAAGGATTGTATCCAAATAGCATCTGATAAGTGATGATGCCGAGACTCCAAATATCACATTTTTAATTGCAATTATTTTTTTCCCATACTTCTGGCGCCATTGTTAAAGGTGTTCCTACACAGGACTTAAAGAATTCATCCTCAGCCAATGATTTAGCAAATCCAAAGTCTGCTAATTTAATCTCGAAGTCTTCAGTAACAAGTATATTTGCTAATTTGAGATCACGATGTACGACCTTCTGCTGTCTGATTACACGAAAAGCTCCTTTCAATTGAATGAGTATCCTGCGTACTTTTTCTTCAGGCAGTACTCCATTGTAATGATTTTTTATGTAATCATTGAGATCAGTGAACTTGCAGTGCTCAAAAACAAGATAAAGATTTTTTATGGTTTGCTTAAAGTCTACCATAGATACAATGTTCTCATGCTTTATGATCGACAGCACATTGATCTATTGATGAATACGCTCAATCTGTTTTTCAGTAAGGTTTTACAATGATATTTGCTTAACTGCGTATAGAGGGCCTCCTGGCATTGTGCGTGCTTAGAATACAGTCGAGTAAGAGCCTTTGCCGATGGGCCTTAGCAAAATGTATGGCCCAATTTTTCTGCATTTTTTGGTCTATTTGGTTGTTTACATCAGACTACTCTTAGAAAGGCTATAATTATTTATTGAGATAAACTTTGAGTTATGCCAGTTATATTTGAAAGCTATGCTAACTCCTTCTCAAGCCCAAAATACTCGGCCTCTTGCCTGTTACATTTTTGAGGTCAATAGTTTAATAAATTGAATAAAAATATAAAAGTTCGAATCATACTTGTATCTCCTTGCAGAGCCTATTGATTTCAATAATCCTTCTGGAAATAATTTCCTTTTTGGAGTCGCTCGCACTAAGCATTGCGTCATAAATAACAGCTAGATGCCTAAAAATACGATGACGTAACTCTATATTGTTACAACTCAAAACATCCAGTTTATTGGTCTTGAAAATGCTGATATTTTGATTGGAAGTCCGAAGATTCGCAAATTTGTTAAATACTTTTTGTACCAGATATTTTATCTTAGCTTCGATCGAGTATTCGTCACGCCATCGGGTATCGGGCCCTAACTTTTATTCCATTGCTTTTAAGCAAGCTAGAGAAGTGGTAGTTTCACTGTACAATTTGCAAAAAGTAGACTACTCACTTGGTTGCCATTTTCTTGGGTAATTATTGCTTGCCCGAGTCTTAAAGTTTGTGTCACTTGGATTGTTCGGACTATTTTTTTTTTAGTCATCAATTATCTTCTGCTGACTCGTCGTTAAAGAATATGTTTTGAGGTTGATAAGATTATCTTCATCCTTGTCTGAGCCATTAATTTTAGCTTGTCCTTGAGGGACTGTCTGCTGATTAGATAAGACAGAAGAAGATATTCTAACAATTGGATTTTGAAGTGGAAAATCTACTCTGTTGGAAGCTATGTTTTTTTTGCTCACCATGACTTTAAAGTCGTTTGATGCTGAAGGTTCCTTAGGATTTTGTTGTTAATTAGATTTAGTGTTAATTTGAGAAGTAAATCTAATATCTTAACGATATTTTTTGTTAGGAAAATATTTATTATTTTCCATCCTAACGACGGAGTAGGGCCCTATCTTGGGCGTTGGATGATGGGTTTTATGTGACTACTTCATTTGCTATTAGTTGCTATCGTTTTATACTGATTTTGATTCTGTTTCCGGTAAAGGCAAGAGTTAAGATGGCCTTCTTCCCCTCTTTTTGACAATCTAGTGTTCTTGCTAATTATTGTTTTTGTTATTTTTATCAATTTGCATTTCAAATTGTAGTGGACTCCTCAGTATTCTTATGCAGTAATTATATAAGTCTCTGGCTATTTCCAAATCGCATGCATCCAATCGATAGACTAACTGCATATTTTTCTTCATCATAATAAAATCTTAATCCTGATTGGAGGTTTGCATCATTGCTTTGGTAATAATTTGATTGGTAATTGATTGTATATCTTCAATTGCTAGCTTTAAGGATTGAGGAAGTAGTGACTATTTAATTAGGTATTCCTATGCATGAACTATCAATTCACCAATAATATAATGAAGTTTCCAATTAAATTTCTTTAAGGCCACTGGATAATCTCGACATCTCTAAGCTAACTTGCTATAATTTTGTTGCTCGTAAAAGATTTAAAAAATATCCACTCCTTTCAATGAATTGATGTTGCTTTCCTCGATGGCAAGCATAGCCTATTTCTCTTGTCTTGCTTTGATAGACTTTTAATCTTCTACTTAATTTTAAATAATCATTTCATTAGAATGGTCTTATTTGGCAGGTCGAATGAATATTTCTTGTTTCACCTCATCATCCTCATCGCTAAAATAGCAGGAACTATCATTGAGTTGGTGATCATCGTAATCCATTTGAGTTTATTTTATGATCTGGCAAGAGTTATATTTATCAAGAGTGACTTTAGTTTTTACACATTAGCGACAATAGTTGACAGTCATTTCATTTTACCTTTAATATTATTATTTAAATAAATGTCGGGCTATGATTTTGAAGACAAGGCAAATCGGTTGCTAAATCGACTCTCAGCTATCAATAACCCGAATAAAAATATAAAAGTCAGATCATAGTATACACCAAAGGCTCCTGACACGAGAGAACTGTCGAAGATAAAAGAATAAATTGAAATATCTGATCTAGAAGCGAGAAACAAAATGCAAAATTTGAATGATACTCTCAAAAAAATAGAAGTAACATTGGTGGAGGAAAGTCAAAATCGCACCAAAATGGGTAAGGCATGTTCCAATTAGATGAGGCCTTCGCACAAACTGTGACCAAACTTTAAAGAAATATGAAAAATGTGCTTGCCAACATCCAAAAGACGTTTTCCTAAAAAGAGAAAAAACTGTAATAAAAAATTTAGCAACTTCTTAAATCGTAAAAGAAGTAGATTTAAAATAAATTACGCGAAAATGTATATATTTAATAGTTCAGTAATAACTGGTCATGGAAATGGAAAAACTTGAAAATAAAGTAATGATGATCTTCGAGGAAGCAACCAATCTTCGAAAAACGCGCATCGAGTTGGAATAGAAAATAACTAAACAATTTTTCGATCAAATTAAAGAGTTAAAACGCATTTTTGAAGTAGACATTCACGAAAGGGAAGAAAGAGAAGGAAAATCAATTGCTTCTTTAAAGAATTTGTACAAACATGCCATGGAAAGAATCTATGCTTAGGAAAAAGAAAGATAAGAGAGTGAGGTAATGCTGATGGGAGTAGTTTAACAACTTGTTAATCATATTCTAGAATCCTGATTTTTGGTTTAAAACTACTTTTTGATTGTTTACTTTTAATATTAATTGATATAGAGAGGCGTACAACTTGAATGAAAGATATCTCATACCTTTCGGAAATTATTGTGATTTAGATCTTATACTATACTATTTAATTGTTTTTTGATGAGCAGTCTCCACTTTAAATAACTGCATCAAGAAATTTTCTTTGTTCCAAACAAGCTTTAATACACAATATTCGCATCCTAAACATCTTCAAAAATTAATTCTGATAATTCAATTTCATAGCTTTATCATTATGCCGTCACCATCAAGACATTTGTTATTCCTCTCCTTTGATTCAATGGTTTGCCGTATGGTTTTATGATGCTATCTCAGAAATCATTAGATAACGTATTATTAAAATTCTTAATTTTATTAATCCGTTCTTTAAAGCTTTTCCATTCAATCAACCAAACATTAATTTACATGTTTTGACTATTTTTTAAGTTAAGTCACTTTGCATTACTTAATTGTTGACCCATCACTCTTCCCTTGACTTTTGTTGGCAACAGCCTTTAGAAAAATAATGATGATGTAAAACTAATATTTAACACTAAAAAGCTAGGAAAAAGGTTGATTTGAAGCTTCTCCAAAGGCTGCTTAGCCCTAAACATCCCAGAATCTTATGGCCACCCCTTTCATAAAAAAATAAAATGTTTAGATTTAGCAGTCTATTTGATGGCCAATAATATGATAGGAAAAATGATCAAAAAAGGTCTAATGAAAAGTGCAGAAACATATAAAAGTGAGAGGGATATAAATATTTCTCAATTTTTTTAGTTTATCATTTTTTATTTAATTTGAATGAGCAGCAAACACAATCTATCAGTTTTTGGCTCCCTAGGCACAAAACAACCTCAACAATAGAAATTACTGCCCCTCGGACAGACGAACCCGCCACCTGCTCAATCTATCTTCCAATGCAATGAACAAGCTATACTTTAGACCAAAATCGTTCTTGAAATATCTTTATCAGAAATTAATAGGTAAAATTATGTGGTAACTTCGAATCTTCTCCTTGGCTCTCCTATTTCAGAACTCATGAGAGCTGTACCTCCTCACCCTAATTTAGAAATTACGAACTTGGATCTATGAGCAATCAGCTACCAAATTAATTTCTAGACGGATTTCCTGTTTAGCTGCCACCTTTATTGATCTCTATTTTATGAAGGGTGGAAACGTGTCTGTTGAGAACTTTCATGCCCTAGGAGTTTGCTTGCTTCTTCTTGCCAACAAGCTTACAGATAATCACCCAATAGTGGTTGATCCATCAGTATTTCCAGCTTCTTAGATTTTGAGTTTCTAGAAAGACTTTTGCTTTAAGATGAAATATAAGCTGACTCCTCATACTTATGTAAATGTAATGGATGAAATACTGAATGCCTGGAATTTATTTGCCTCAAAATAAACTGATTTATGGGCATACTCAGGAATATTTTCCAATCAATAAGAATTATCCAATTCAAGCCTAAAACTGATGGACTCTCGGCATTATTATGAATTAACAGATATTGTCCACTTAGGTAACTATATCTAAACTTAGTGCTCAAGACCTATGATTACAAAATGAAAGACATTATTTTTGCTATCCTTAAAACTGGGCTTGAAAGTGACTATGCGCAATTTTCGAAGAAAACGGTTTCTATTGAAGACGAAGTTGTTATTTCCTTCTGGAACCATTCTCAAAAAGTAATGAGCTTACCATTTAGCCAAAATTGTCTTTTTAGTCTTTTGAATAAGTCTTTGATACCTTCATCTAACGAATTGGTTGTAATAATCGAACAATTAGCTATAATGAAGCTGAAAACTATGTGAAATTATTTGTTAAAAATGATTTTACTCCAACCAATTGTGGATCTCAGAATTCATTTGATCTGCAGACCTTCAATAAAAAGTCCTATAGTGTGGCCAAAAAAATCATGAAAGGTTTGAGGGCAAATAATCGTAAAAGTAGCAGTGAGACTACTTTTTGATAGATTAATAACCATGTTATTGCATACATTGTAGTGTATAATCCTATTGCCTTAAATATTAATAAATTTTGCAATGATAGAGATTCATTTTAAAAAATATATTATCAACCTATCCTCATGCCTGATCTATTGTTTCTTCTGGTCGATTAAGTAGGGTTACTTTGGCTATGTGAAGAGAAAAGGGAAGGGGCCATTTGTTGCTGTTGAGTTTGCCCCATTAAAAACCAATTTTTGGACTGTTAATTGTTTCTATCTCCATTATTTTTTGGACTAATACTGGCTTAAGTCGATCTTTATTGCCTTTACTGACTACTCGTAGTGAAAATGGTTCTGCGAAAAAAAGTATTATTTGTATTTGTATTTTAGTTTCTATTCATGTCGTTTTTCTTACTCTCGGTTTCTGTTCGATCTTCATTTTTAATCATAAAGATATTTGCTTGTTATCTTTGAACAGACTGCACATCTGAATTTCGTGTCATTGGGTTGGAAGTTGTATTTGGCAGAGTTTAAGATACAACTGGAGGCGGAAGTGGCACTTCTTTAATAATTTTGCTTCTAAACAGTTAAGCGTACTTCTGCTGGAGACTTTGAATGAGTTATCCATGAAGGACTCTGATGTTTGCTTATTGGTTATTGATGATTTTGTACTTCAATTTGGCATTAATTTTGATAATTATTTCGGCCTGTACCTCATTGATGGTGATGTTTCTGCAATCGACCTCCAAAGCAATATTTTTCATTTTATAATAACTTCAAAATATTTGAAGAGAAGGTTTCCAAACAATATGCATAATTCTTAAATGATCAGAAACAGTCAATCAGATAAATAAATATCGGAATTGCGGTTGTTTTCGTGGGTGGTTCGTGCTCGGCCGTACTCCTCGACAAAGCCTGGGGGTAAATTGATATAGAAGGTGGGAATTGGTCGGTTGTTTTCCCGTGCTTGCCAAATCAGTTCCTAAATTATTTTAAAAATACTGCCGCCTTATCTCGTTCTGATTTATTTCCACCATTATGTTTCAGTTTCATATGCAAATTCAGAGATATTTCCGACCCGTAGTTCTTAAAGCAGCGTTGGTAAGGACATGCCCACATTTTATCGACTTCGTGGGCCTGTCTACGATTTCTTTTACTGCCTCGCCCGCCAAGCAATTCCTCATGATGATCAAATAAATCCTAAATGATGTCATAGTTACGTCTATGTCTGCAATGTGTTCTGATAACTAATCAAGCTTGTTTCTTGCATCTTGCAGTCGGGCATAGCACACCTCATTGAGGAGGAAGCCTTTCCAGAACTTTTAGTAATAGTCGATCGAAGGATCATAAGTCTCGCAACTTTCAGGCAGGGTTTCGAAATGTTTACAGTCGCATTTGGGCTTATCCCGCTTTAGCACTGAAATTTTATCAATGATCTTGGTTTATATTTTGGTAATTTTATCATAAAGCTCTGCCTATTAAATGCTGGGGTTTTTTGCACGTCGGTTCATTAATCGAAGATGATTATATCACTAAATTAATTTAATATAGATGGATCATATAGTTGGAGGAATTTCACCTGGAGATCACAATAATCTAAGTGGGGAGGTTATATAAATAGACCAATACATCAGGTCACAGGTTCCCGGACTTAGCCAAGCTAAACTCATTTCTTTTAAAAAACAAGTTGTTTCAGGGCTTTTGTACTACTTTACATACGACCTCAATGGAACAATAACTGAGGCCCAAGCTTGGAGTCAAAGATGGCTTAATCACAGGCTTTAAGTTACCCTTTCAACTGGCCAAGTTCTTCTGAGAGGAGGCTGATTATTGGATAAGATATATCAATCAATTTAATAAAGAAACTGTCATATATATGCAAATGACATTTTCAAGCACTATATATTAATTTCATCAAGATGGATAACGTACCTCATTTATGTGGAGGAGTTTCACCTGGAGATCACCATAATTTAAGCGAAGAGACTAAATAAATAGACCAATACATCAGGTCACAGGTGCCCGCACTTAGCCAAGCCAAGCTTGTTTCTTTTAAAACACAAGTTGTTTCAGGAGCCATGTACTACTTTACATACGACCTCAATGGAACGATAACTGAGGCCAAAGCTTGGAGCCAGCCATGGCTCAACAACAGACTTTAAGTTACCCTTTCAACTGGTCAAGTGCTTCTAAGAGGAGGCTGATCATTGGATAAGATATATCATCAATCAATATCATCAATTTAATAAGCTACTTGACCATCAATTTTGAATTTTGATAATTATTACTCCTTATTTTTAATTCAGCTTATAATATTCACTCATGAAGTTGGCGACCACCATCTCATCCGTCTATCGTTTTTCAATCAATTCTGAAGTATTTTAGAATTTTATTGCGAACACTAAACAATAATTCACCCTTAAAAAACAGGCTGGAAGATTCTCAATTGGATCGGAGGTGCATGTCCCATATAATGCTCTTTCAAAGTAGTATGTGCAAGATTTTTTCAACAAGAAGGATATTAAAAATAAAGCAGTATTGATCAATGTTGACCCTTCGCATTTGATGGGAATCAAACGCCATGTAACCTTGCAGTATTTAAACACTAATGTATACAAAGGTCACTCCTAGCCGCTTGATGTTTTGAAAAAGCATAATCCAGCCACTTTCGTATCCATGGAGGAGCTAATATTCGAGCCAAACATATTTGCAATGACTGACCCTTTATTTCAATAAAAAGCAAAGTCGTCCTAAAATAATTAGGATGTTTTAGAAGAAATATTCAACTACTATAATTCGCATGCCAATCGAGGAGTCTAACGCTTGTTTGAAGAGTACAAAGTTCCTCAATAATATTTACACATAATAGAAACGGCCCACAATTTTGACAATTAAATTTTTTTTTGCGGGATTAACTCATATTAACTTCGATAAATACTAACCTCCTATCTTTCGCTCAAAGAAATTAAAGTCCTTTTTATGGAATCGTTGAAGTACAGTCTGGAGAAAACGCAGATCCATACTGAACTATTCCATCAGAATTGTTACTAATATCTTTGGAAAAATCATTATTCATTTTTACAGCCCATAAACTATCAGCTTATCAAGAAGCTCAGGACTAAGATAAAAGGATACTGCTTCGCACACGCCTACAATTTCATAACCCCTGAAAATATCGACATCAATTTTAGGGAAATGAGAGATAAGGAGCCAGATAATACCAAGTTATAAAAAAACGCCATTTTAGAAGTATTACTTGGAAAACTTTGGGCTCAACCATATACCAATAACCCCTTTCCGTATTTAGCTGAGCCCTTCCTTAGCATGGCCCCCGATGATAAAAAACTTGTAGCTTCAATCTATAACCAGTTTTATGGCAAATATAAAGCTGCTAAGGACAAATTTACGCAGCAGATGCATTGATTTACTGTGTTCTGTGTATAAGCATATTGATAGTGATATTTAAACGCCAAACATGAAAATTCATCATATTATTTTGCCATAGTACTTGCATGAGGGATATTTGGCTGCCAATTCGGGCCAGTGTACCACAAATTAATTGACAATTGGCCTAATGAGTTTACCACTTAGAGATAAGTTTTAGACTCTGCACCAGCTTTCGAAAAAGATAAGCTTTGTTCTGGAAAGCTTAAGCTTTTTGAGCACAAAGAAGATATAATACAAGGGTACGCAGGTACCTGGTCCGTTGGCAATAAAATGACTACTATTCATCAAATGTTTTGCCACCAGCAAAAAGGATGCTAGTAGTGATCTGCATCCTGTAAGTACAGCAGAAATGTATGATTGTTTGACTTCATTGGTTCGAATCAAATAATACAGTCTCATCTTTGATTTTATGGATTCATAGTTTTATGCATGATTTTTTTGTAGGAAGTTGCTGAAAAAGTGGTGACTTGATTTATCCGTTTAAGTCATCAAAACATTAAGGACCTGCACTTTTTCAAAATGAAAATTTTTGAGCAATTCGCAAATTTCTCCAGTATGGCCACCGGAGCCAAGCATGATAGTTAATTCATTGTAGACAAGCGATGAATATTTTCTTCTATCGCTTTTGAGGTACAATATTGTCCAACCGAGAAGGAGCAAGCCCAAGGCAGCTATCCCTAACTAAATTAGCATATAAAATTTAATCAAATTTCATTTTTACTTTACTTTCGACTTCTTTCTTCAACTATTTGGGTAAAATTAAAATCAGTCGGTAGTTTAATGCGATCGGCTATGGTATGCTCTAAAACCGATTTAATATCACAGATAATATTAGTTAGACAATAAATTTTTAAAATATTTAAAGTTCAAATGTCATCTGTTGAGTACCACCGACTTGCCCTTCAGCAATACCTACGCTACCAAATGCAGCTTGATCAATACCTAGCGCTCTCTGGATAAATTGAAGACCTCAAAGCAAAGATCTCTGCTCGTCATAAGAAGCATCGCAGATGTGACAAAGAAATTACAAAAGGCTACAAATGCGCCCATTGTGAAAAATATTATGCGTCAGACATCGCTTTGAAGCTACACCTGAAACTGAAACACAAGGGCGACGAAAAGATATGCGCGTCGTCGACTGAAGACTCACACGCTGGTGAGCAATATAGCAATGAGGGAGCGAGTGCACATGAAATTTAAGCATGAATGATTTCAATTATTTATTTTATGACTTTCTATTATTTACTCCAATAAATTTAAATTAATTAAATATTAACTACAATTTAACCTATTTACACACGAATCAAAGTACAGTAACCATTCACAACTAGGCACTCATACGACACTATTCAATTTAGTGGCAGGAGACATTATCAAATTCTGAACGCCCTTCATCGTTGATTGGCACTATTTAACGCATCAAGTACCTGTATGCTGGCAGTATGATCCTTGTATTTGAACTTGACTTATCTCTTTAATTTCTTTTTAAGATGATCGATGTCTCTCTGCATCATCTTTTATATTGATTGCATAATTTATATCTTGTGAGCACTTGAGCGTAGCCATATCTATATTAAAGTTTGTTTTTGATGTTTGTTGAGGCAAATTCCAATTATTTCAGGATCCAGTTGATTTCCTACCAAACTAAAGATGAGATACTCCCAAATGTCGTCCATAGCTTAGTTTTAATTTCCTTCGCTTTTCTACTTAAACTGAAGCAGGAAAGCTCCACTATTTTGCCAGTCCTCCCACATGGGACGACAGTCCTCCAAAAAGAACATGACTTTGCTATCAATTTAATATTCTGATGGCAACTTGAGAGCGTTATAGTAACAGAAAAACTCTTCAAGAGATGTGATGGTAGCTATGGGTACCACATTTTTGGAATAGTCCTAATTTTACGAATGCTTTCCTCTGCGCCAGGCATATAGACACCAGGTTTTCAGGTAGATTGGTTATTCTCCTATAAAGTTAGTAATAAACTATTCGTACTCGGTGGGTAGAGTCTGTGATTATTCATTTTTCATGTAACTAATATTATTATAGAATTAATTTGATTGCTTTGAAATTTATGAGTTTCAAAAAGCTAAAGGAAACTCATCACATTCAACCATTTAGCCACATCGACTTTATGGGGCTGGCCTAATTTGTTAGCGTTATATTTTATAATAAAATTAGCAATAAAATCAATTGCCTGATGACCCAAGAATCCTTTCACCCCAAATTGGCTTCCTAATCAGAATATTTTAAATCCAACTTCTCCGAAAAATCATAATATACATATTTCGACTCGTCTGTAAAGATACAACCACATAGACACGTATATACTTTTAAAGGAAGCGCAAGTATGACCTTCAAAACCAACAAAATAGGCTAGACAAATAGCGCAAATAGCTTGCAGCATGCACTTTTCGACCAGTACTCGCTTCTTAAAGGTATTACACCAAAAGTAATACTAATATGAGCATCAGATAAAATATCAATTTCTAGAAAGGGTCATTTTGGAAGAAGTAAGAAAAGCCGTATTAGCGGTTGATTAAATGGGGCAAGAAAAAATAGGATTTTCGCAGATCTAAGATTATTGAACAATAAATTAGGCTAATAACTTTGACTCGAAGTTTATCAAGAGAAAAATCCTCTTCTAAGTTAAACAAATCTTTGTAATAGACTCTTCGCAGCGAAGATGATTCGGTGCTGAGATCGATCACAACATCAACTGTCCCTTTGCCATCCGCATAATAAATAGTGAATCCTCAATCATCCTACAGTACTTTTCAGGAGGCTAAGAGGAAGGCCTGATAGATAGTTAAGTGTTTTATCTGTAACAAAAATCAAGCAAATAGTTATCACAGTAAGTCAGCTCTCAGAGTTTGATCTTACGACTTTGCGCTGACATGAATTATTTAGCACGGTTAGTCTCTTGCTTTAGGATATCCATAATTTATGGACTGGTGAAAGCTTTGTCTTCGCCATTCAAATAGGATGGAATTATTTTAGACACCAAGTTTACTGCTTGCCCATTTCTCTTCTTTATCATGTGTAGTCGATCCATTTTTTTGTTCTTCACAACAGTGGCACTGGTGTTGTTGAGTTTAAATTATTGGATAACACAACTCTACCTTCTATTCCTGGTAATTTACTGCTCAATGTTTAGGATGGACTCCATATTTTGGATACTATTCAAGTAGTTTGTATCGCAATGAGTCAAGCTCAAATTGCATTTTTATTGTTTTATTCCAGACTCGCAAAGATATTTTTGTTTTGCCAGTTCAAAATCACTCAGAGCCCATTGATTAGGATCTGACTCCATAATATCTATAATTTATTTTTAGCGTTCGCAGAATAATTCAGGCTTGGAAGAAATGTCATCTTCGACATCGTAAGCCAGACAAGGGCAAACTGTGAGTTTTGCCTATCTGATCTGTATTTATTGCTCAATAAACTACTTAATATTCTGGAAGGTTGGCCTTTCCTTGGCAGTTGTTTTAAGCATGAAGTTGAGTACGTGCATAAGTTATTATGAGTAGCACTGGGCAGTTACGCCCAACAAAGTTGTCAGCTCTTCAGTTGTAATTTTGTTGTTGATTTCACTGAGAGTGGTGGCTTCTATTATGCATAGTGCCAGTAAGTATACATCCGATTGACTAAAATCAATTTCCGGCTCATTTGCTGACATTTCTGGAGAGTGCAAGGATAGCCTTGAAATGGCCATGGAGTTGATGTTGAATGAGGTTGGATCCATTAATCTAATCTTGTCTTCCACAAATATTTTGCTATTACTTAAGACCCCATACATAACTCCTTTCTCCTGCAGATATATCAGCGAATTTATTAATGACGACACTAAAATCCAGATCTCCTCTTCAGAAAATTAGCTACCCTCTGCTCTACGCCTTACTATTTCTTCCTTGAGGGTGAGTTTATCCATTTGATAAATGGCTCGAATGATGTCTTCCCCGTCTCCCTGATTGCGATCAACATCAAAATGAAGTAGAGGACATATATACTGACAATCGAAGGATAAATGTCGATCCAACAGGTCTAAAATGTCGTCGCGAATGTTAGTATCCTGACTGCTGATTCTATGATTTTTAACTAAGAGGTTGGTTTTGGTTGAGCGGAGCACCGTGGTCTCTTAATTTATTTGTTGAATTTGATAGAGTGAAAGAAAATCGCAGACTCGCCTTATTTCGGATGATTGCATATTTGAAATGAGAACGTTAACTTATAATTTATCGCAAAATATTAAAGTATTTTCACACAGAGTAATAATACAATCATACATCCATCAATCATCCAGCTGACACAGAAGAGCTGTCCCCCGTAATGTCCAAAAGTCAGATGGGTGTGTCTTAGTGTTTAGATCCACCGGCAAAATGAAGTTGGTACTTTGACCTGTAGTTGATAACACACCTGCACGGTTCGAGGTTTTATAGCAGGGACATTTGTAAACAGCATGTTTAGGTAGGTAATTCTAAGCTGGCAGGAAGTGAATTACTGGCATAGGGAAGTATAATTTGCCGATGACCTGATCCACGAGGGAGTCTTCCTTGGTGTCCCAGCGGCCTCCGTCAAGATACAGTCCATCAATATACACACCATCCTAAGTTAAACAAGCAGTACCTCTGGAGAAGCAGTCAATTTATCTTTTTAACTGGCAAGCACTTTGAATTTAAAACTAAGGGTATCAATTGGTATTTTGTACTGTCTAGCATGAGTCTGCAATACACCAGTCAAGAAACCTTGTGGGAAGTAAAATCCGCTCATCCAATAGCTGAAAGGTGCCTTGCTGTTGAGCCATTAACGGATAAAATTGACTCTTGCAATCATGTCCTTGAACCACGAAGATAGTGGTTTAAGGGAAGCATAGGAAACTTTCTTCCAAATACCTGGTAGCATGTTGTTCTGAAAGGCTAGGTACATTTAATCCAATTCCTGTGACATTACAGCAAGTCCTTGAATGGCCTTTTTAAGCTCAGCAAGTGTAGAGTTCATTTTGCGAATCAGCAAATTAAATTTGGCCATCTCCTGCAAAAGCACTATAGATAAAGAACGCATATTTCCCTATGCAGTTAATTCAAAGTGATCCTTATTGCCTTGAGCCTCGTCGAGTAACTATGGGACTAGAGCAAGGAAGTTGGCTGCCATTTCCATAACAATTTAATCTGGAGACTTGCCACTTGCCGCTATTGATACTCTTGGTTGTATGGAGAGGATGGTCTCCATGATTTTGGTGGATTATTGATTTTGATATGTAATGTTGGCGTTTTCATGCATTCCGAATACCTCTGGGTCTTAAAAGGTAGGTAATTTCTGGATATAATCCAGATAGCTCTTGAGTGATCCATACTCTGGGACAAAGTAGAGCTTGCTTGTGGATAAGTTGTGCTTCTAATTGTTTAAAATCTACTGGTTGTAGTATTTCTTTAGGATAGATAACAGGCAAACGCGATCCCAGTCATCACTGACTCTTCCTCCATAATTTATATGTCCTGTCATGTATAACATTGCATCCCAGGGTGTCACATCCTCCTCCACAGATAAAAACATACGTAGAGTAGAGTAGGCTATGGATAAGTCCGAATCGTTAAATTCATAGCGGATGTTGAAGCCAAGTGGACCGAATTTACGTCTTTATTGGATAATGGCATGGAAGAAACTAAGAGTAAATACAAGCTTATGCCAATCCCTGTTTTTCCGTTAACAATGCTTGAAGAAATCCTCATTTAGATCCATAAAAGACTTCTTCAAATTGGATTTTATGCCTCTTGGAGGTTCAAGTGTAAGCTTACTGCCATTTTGTAGGATAGGTACTGGGAAATAGTCTGCAGGCATTGAAGTTAGGAATAGTCGAAAATTTTAGCTCCCTGTGTACTATTCATAGAAAGACATCACCACCTTTTATAAACTAGGCATCCAACTCTTAGCAAGATGGCAGTTCGTCAGCAAAACCCAACTGCCCTCGCCTTTAGCCCTATTTATCAATTTTTATGCCTTTTTACCTTGGCCCTGTCCTAAACTGATCACCGATAGCTGTTTGCCACGATCATTAGCAAATTTTAGAAGGGAAGATGTGGGATCCGCTCCAGTGGACAAAATAAAGATGAGAGGAGTTTTGTAGTCTGAAGTAGCGAATATTTAGTCTAGCGTTGTGGTTTTGATTTAATCGAAATAAGGACCCATCTGATCAAGCACATAGTTTGAAAATTCCCGCATGATCTTTTAGAAGCACAATCCTCGTACAAGTACTAATCTTGCAAAGGGAGATATTTCTCTATACTCCTCTGGCAACTGGGCCTTCATAATATTTGCAGATTTAATGAATTATTTCCACTCAGGCAGCTTCACTTTTAGACTGTCAACAATTCCCTTAAGTTCAGGGTAGCTTTGTTAGGCATAGGACAGGAAGTCCCATCCTGCCAGAGAAAGGAAAGAAGGATCTGGATTGGGCGCGGTTGCTGTTTTGGTTGTACCCCTAACGAAATAGTTCCACTCAGCAAAAGTTATTATATTTTTTTCCCTCCGTATGGCGGTGCACATTAGAAAAGAGTATATTTTTTTATGGGATTCAAAGAGACCACGGCAAATATCAGTGAACATTAGTTTGGTTATGGAATCGCAAATGTTAACTATGCGCTGATCTTGATCGTTGGAAATAGTGCTAGTTTCAATGGCAATGGCAAACAGCTTTTTGAAATAACTCAATGAAAATTGATACATTGGGTCAATGAGTGCCAAATCGGAAATGACAAAATACAGTACAGTTCCTCTGATAGCCACTGGAATATATGAGTTTCTGGACACGTTAATAGTTTCCTCAATAGCAGTGGTCTCTTCTAGTTTTTTCTTTATAATAGTACTGTTCTTCTTACTCTCTTCCAGAGTTTTTATCAATTCCACGTTATCCAAGATGTTGCCCTTTGATTCAGATAGCAAAGTCAGTATATTGTCTTGGGCTTCCTTTAGCAACTTTTTCCCCTAAGAAATAGACACTACCACCTCATCCTTCTGCTTCTCAATTTCTGGTAATTAGAACTTAACTACATCCCCCAGCAGCTGATCCTTAAGCCCCTCAAATGTTATACTGAAATTAATAACAGTCACCTTGATATAAATTTCTGGGAGATAATGGGGATTACTCATTTTGGTAGTGATAAACAGCTTGAAGTTCTTATCGTAGTCCGTTTTCTTGTCGCCGACTCTGATGAGGAAGCGATTATCTTCCTAATATACTTGCTTTTGCAAAATAGAATCAATTGACGGCTCCAGTTTTTCCTCCACATTTTCCAGAAGCACAGAGTATCCTGATTCTATGGCTGTTTTGATTGTCTTAAGATAGTGAGTTTCTGAAAAGTTAATGATCTTGAGATGGCTCTTTTCCTCATGTTTCTTAATCCATTTATAGGCCTCTCCCTGAGGGTCTATGAATAGGGGCCAACGCTGGCATTTCGTCGCTATCACACCATTGTCAATACTCAAAGAATCATTGGATAACCCTTCGATAATCCACTCTCGGATTGTGAGGGGAGTTTGAAGTGTTTAGCTGAGAGAATAATTTTCACTAAATGGAATTTGAAGTTCTGAGAATTTTTCCTTCCACGCTTTAATGATAGGATCGCGGTATGCTCCCGTAAATGGGCCCAAGTAAGAAATGGTGGCAGCGGAAAGGAATACGTTTCCGATGAGCTAGTTTAACTCTTGTGCTATATTTTCGATTTGTTATTTCCAGCGGATACCTTCTTCTTCGAGAAGCACTGTTAGCTTTTCAGCGCTAATCAATCGATTGTTGGTACGAATCATGTCTTCTTCCAATTTCTTTTTCAGGGCCAGAGTCACATCGCACTCCTTTTGCAATTTTTGCACCTTCTCTTTGATGAGATTGAGCTCATCTTGCTTGATCTTAAGCTCCCGGTTCTTGACCTCCAGCTTGGAACTTAATTCAGCTACTTTGCGCTTTTTGGGCTCGACCTCTCTTGATACTTTGGCATATGTGTCCATAGCTTTAACCCACATAGCCAATGACTTGCAGGCAACACTCTTTTTTCCTATCTATTCAATATCAAACTCTGGTCTTTTGGTCACTAACCGCAGTTTTTTAAGCAAAGCCTCTTTGTCTGCTAAAGTGTTTTTCTAATACTCACGCAATCTATCAAGGAAGCCCATATCATTCATAACTTTTTTTGCACCGTCCCAATCACTTTTTTCGCCTAACAAAATGCACACGCCTTCCAAGACCATACGTACTGCGTCTGGTGGTTGGGAAAAGCCCTTGATTTCAGTAATATCTGCTTTATTGAGTTTCTTAAGTGCTTATGCTGCAGCATTAAGTGCTGGAATGGCCTTGCTGAGCTCAACCTGAGCATCATCAGCGATAATTTTGATTTCCTGCTGTTAGCTATTAACAATTTCTGCCTGTTCTTGCACATTTGCTTCGACTTTAGAGGCGGCGAGTGTATCAGTAGCCAACTGTTTCAGGAACTCCTCGGTTTTAACTGACTGTTCGGCAAGCTGGGGTTTGAGGATGGTCATTTCTCCCTGTAATTTAATAACAGTCTCATTCGTGGCATATAGTTTTTCGAGTCCGAAGGTTAATTTTCTCTTAATTTTTTCGATATCATCTCTTTTCTCAGCCAGCAACATTTCATATAGCTTTATATGGTCGAGATAACTCTTCGGTGTAGTGTAAACCTTTCGTCTCAATTACCGAGCATATTTGTCACAGAGTTATGTTACCTCCACTGACACTATCATGCACATCTCTGTCAAGGCGGTTTTAATATCATCGCTGGGCATCTCAATAGTATTAATGAATTTATTGGCCACTTCCAGAAGCGCTTCCTTCGGCCAATTTGGGAACCAATCCAATGAGCAGCAATTAATAAGACTAGGAAACTTTCGACACCGTACCCTGAGTAATTCACCCACTGGACTCATGCAAAGGATAATATGTAAGTTCTCTCGAGTACAGCTAATGAAGAGATTCCAAAGTGGCTCTGGCGAATCTTGAACTTTTTTTTTGGCGGCATAAGGGCGCACAAGGTTGTAGATCTCTTCATAGTCTTATTTTTTAGCGAATAGATTTGGCACTTCGCCTGTGTTGAGAAGGTTGTTGATGTCCTCTAGGAAGGATTCGTATGCAATCTGAACATCTGTAAATATAAAGGAGACTGGCTTACGTTCTCCACCTGTTAGTTTTGTCAACTTCTGCAAATCGCCACGGAATGACTAAGAATTATAATTTTTGATCATTTCAATTTGATAACGTTCGCATTTCATAATGAAGGAGGCCAGTTTTGATAAGCTCTGCTTGCCGCTACCGCCCACACCAATCAGCATTGCATTGCCTCTTGGCTGTCTTAAGATACGGCATATTCTCAGAATTTGTTAAACGGCATCATCAAAAAAGACAAGGTCCAGTTTATCGTTGGAAGAATAATTATAATCGTGCTGCTTGTTCTCCAGTAACTTATAAAGTTTGCGTGGATCAGTCACTTCCTCATAGAGAGACACTCCAGAGTCAAGTTTCATGATATCAGTAAACAGAACCGAGAAGGTTTCGTCAGTGAGAAAGTTAACATTGGAGAAGTAACGTTTGTAGGCTTAAACAACAACTCCCTTGAACCAAACGTAGTCGTCTTTAATCATTCGGTCTGCAAATACTCTCCTAAGTTCATGGACAAATATTTTAACAATGAATTCCTCTTTACCTTTGCCGATGTTTTCAATAACCTTACCCACATCCCTCATGTTATAGATGTACTGGAATTTTGAGGGGGTTGGCAACAGCTCCTTAGAAATTTTGTCAAATACCTGAAGTGTAGTTAAAACAATTGGTTCAGAGTAACTGCATTTCGGCGCCAAAAGAGAGTTAAAGATTTTAAAGGCAGTCGAGGAACTCGGTGTTGGAAACATCAGGGGCAGTAGTTGTCGAAGAAATCGGAAAGATAATTGATTACGGCCTCCACCTGGTGGTCCGCAGACTGGGATTAACGTCGTATCAACCACATCCTTGAAAAAGAGTTTAGTGCGGTCGTAGAGGCCTCCTAAATCCACCAATTGCCTCAGGAGTTATATGCATGGCTGTGCTCCATAGAATTAGAGGGCAGGCATATTGACATCATCAATGAAGACGCATATCTTTTAAAGAGGCCGAGCACCGAATAGAGTTTTGCCTTTTTTGATTAGTTTGCTTTCAATAGCCAACTGCACATCCTTGGCTTTGGTCTGTGCAGAGAAATTTAGGAAGATAGTCGATACGCCTTTTCGCTCCTTTAATGATTCTAATAGTGTCTTAATTAACACCGATTTTCCAACACCTGACTATCCAGTCAGAATAACAGGTTTTTAGATATCTATCATTAGCTCTACGATATAAGAGTACTTAACCGTGTCAATAGTAGGTACTAACAAATCAAAGAATTGTGATTCCTTATCAAACTCAAACTCTGGAACCTTAGTGGCCCAACTTACAAAGCTTTGTTGAGTATCAGAATTGATAAGGTGATCAAAAATGCACTCCGAGCGTGGGAAAGGAAAATCAGGAAAGGTTTATTCAATGGCTGCTTGAATTTCCGCATTATTTACATTGGAAATACCTCCGCCTAGACCCCAGATTAGTGCATAAATAAAGTGAGCAGTCAGTACCTTGCCTGCCAGTTACTCAACTTATAGTTTCATTTGAGGCTTCAGACTCTGTAGAATATGACAGATATTAGTAGCGCACTGCACCATAGTCGAGGGGAATGGCTCATAAAGTTTAACCTTCTTACGAAAGGCCTTCTACAAAGATTTTACGAACAAATTTTAAAGAATCTCCTTATGTTGAGGCAGGAAATCAGATTTTTACAGCCAGCTTTTCACGAACATCATCCAAGGAAGATTATCGAAGGATAGATAGACCATTCCACAGCGACTCACTGTAGCTGGAGAGGCTACTGCGAGATCTTGCACTTAAAACAGCATTCGCAATTCAGGTCTCAACTTAATTCTCTCACTATTTGCCAGACAAAGAGTCATATTGTCGTCCAGAACGGTGTTCATATTCTCAATCCAAAGAGCATCAACTGGTCCATCAAACACAACCCAATACGCATCTTTTGGATTCCAGTCAGGGTCTTACATATTGGGAGTATTGACCTCTCGAATAATAGAACTAGCAAGGCCGTCCACCCATTCCTGTGTGAAAGGATCAACTTCACCATACATTTAACCCATACTAATAGACTTGGGGTTCATAATGCGGTAGTTTGTGCGCTCGAAACCCTTTTCACCGAGTTCCTTCATTGTGGTTGAGCACTGTGCCAGCATTTTAAAGCAAGTTGATTTGCCACTACCTGACTGACCAACCAACATTACTCCGAAACGGACATTGAAAGTGTCATTAAGTTGAATTATTTTCTATTCGAAGGCGGGGCATGGTTGCAGGTGTATTTTTTTGAGCTCTTCGGGAATAATCTCTTCAAGTTTGGACTTGGTAGGTGGTGGCACTTCAGTGGTCGGGAAGAGGTCTAGAATTAGAGCAGTAAAAAGTGGGATATCCGCTTTAACAAATTTTGGAATGTTACTAAATTTCATAGCCTTGATAAGAATAGAATCCTCTTAAAGATTGGGCTCAGCTCTTTTTAAGCTACCAGCCATGACCAGTAGTGATTTAACAGCACGCATACCGAAGTCGTAGTGATCTTGTTGGGATAACTGTTATGATGATAGTTTATAAAGCTGCACCATCTTCTTACTGAGCACACTGGCAGTTTCAAAGCCCTCTGCAAAAAGCATGATTTAAGCAATCATAGCGTAATCAGGAATCATCATAGCAACGGGTCTAAATAGCGACTTCAAGTTGTCAGGTAGTTCAGTTCTGCCAGCGTAACCTGGATTCATTGTGATGAAAACTCCATAATTAGGTAACAAGGGAATTACATCGCCCTCAAAGTCGAATTCTTAGAAAGGTCTGTCTCTCAACAGAGCCATCCTAATAATTAGTAGTTGTTGTGCGATGACTGACAGCACTTCGATATCGATTCTGTTGAATTCGTCCAGACAGGCCCATGCACCCTGCTGGCACAATCCTTTAAATAGTTTATTCATCATGTGAGCAGTGATCTGATCAGAGCAGTTAAAAACTATGCACAGTCGTCCTAATGCCTTTGCCAGATCTTTGGTGGATTAAGTCTTACCTGTACCAGCAGGTCCTGCAGGATTTGCTCCGAGTTTGTTGGCCACAGCAGAAGTTATTGTAATCCAGCAGCGGTCAGTGAGTGGTGTGATAACTAATCTTGAAGTGGCTCCAAGATACTCATAACCGTACTATAGAACAGATGTGACTTGCCTATGAATGGTTCGGTCTTATTGAAGATAATATCGTAATTGTTGTTGCCAAAGAAAATCGTTTAAACTGTCGCACTGAGCTTTGTTTAGACTATTGACGATGTCTCGGTTGTGGACCTCAATAGTGATGAGAGCAACTATAATTTTACGCAAAATCGGAGGAATTTAGCCTCTAACAATAGTGGTAAGTTATTTGAGCTGACTTATAATATGCCCGAGGTGCACTTCGATAGCCTCTCCAGAATTGGCATTATCTCTAATACTATCCTCTGTAGTTAACGTCCAGATAATTTGGGCTGCTACTGCGACGACCTGACTGGGCTGCGCCATGATCCAGTCCACTTTCTTCTTATACTTTCCATCCATGAATTCATTGAATCCAACGCTAATGATCCTTCTTACTGATTCGTACATCTCCTTTTGAAGGTGTCCAAGCCATATCTATACTCCGTTTTTCGCTGGCACCATAGACTTGAAGATAACTTTTTCTTTTTCTGGACTCATCATGCCCTCAATCAGATTGCTCTCAGCTGTGGACTTTCCATCTATCATATATAGTTTCACCAAAGCCTCAAAACATTTTCCTAGGTACTGCTAAACCATTTCTAAATTGCCAGCCTTGGATAGAATTTCTAATAGTTCATCGTTGGAGAGAAAATAAAAACGTGGGAAAATTCTTCTCTTTCCCTCCAAGTATTGCTCTAATTTTTTTTCTATCTTTTCCAGAGCCTCAGTGGTCTCGTTAAACTTCTCGAGAAGCCCCTGCATCTTGGCTAGCTTCATGATTTTAGGTCCACTTAATAGTCTTTTCACATGGCCTCGAATGAATTTGTCGCAAACTTCAAAATCTTTAGACTCCAAAGGCATCTGTGTTTTAATATCAGGAGCAATGAAAATATTCTACAAATACATCCACTTCCTTTGCGCTTCCACCCACTTCTCCACGATGTCCATTATCAATTGGATATCTTGAGACAGCTTCTCAGCGCGGGGTTTTATTGGGCGGATATATCGATTGGCAAGAGTGTTATTCACGTTAGCCAACGATTCATCCAGGATTATGGTCAGTTCGTCGACTTGTCCAAGCACAAACGCATCCTTGTATGGTTTAATCATCATATCCGATTAAAGGAGCGTCTTCTCCACATGAGAAAGAGTCTCCTTCAGATTTTTCTCCTGTAACGCTTTGGTTGCAATTTAAATAAGTTCAAATGACTTTTCTTCGATATTAAAAGTAAACAGTTTTTCTAGGGTGAGAGTGTCATCTTGTTGGCTAAAAGTAGTCTTCAAAATTTAATTTATCTCTTGAATGTGTTCCTCTTCCAAATTAGTAGATTTTAGAGCGTTTACAGCAGGCAGCGCGTTTTTGTATAATGTTACCATCATTTTTAAACGAGGAACGATCACGTTATCCCCTAAATTCCTTTCACACTGAGCCACGATACGATAGTATTTGTCAACTTGCTGCAACATCGGCTTTACCTCAATCAGTTTTAGCACTTTTTGTGACCACTCTTTAGAAAGGGCAGAAAAATCCTACAAGCCCTTCCAGAGTGAATAGCGTAGCTCAAACTCTTGCTTTAATGTATAGAGGTTCTCATAATTGCCCTCACCGGCAATGTCCAAGACTTCCTCATAGCCCTGCATCTGCTGGACTTGAGCCTCAAGTTTGTCGACCCTAGGCTTATAATTAACAATATCGGCTCCGTATTATGTGAGCCACTTCTTGTCAGTAACATCAGTTATTAGTTATTAAAACTGCCTGTTAATCTTCTTCTCCAGTTCCTTATACTCCTTTTTGAATTTATCAACGCTGGAGGTGCATAAATCTTCTATCTGAGTAATAAGTTGCCCCCCTTGAGCTGACAGAGCGATGGTCTTCTCCACCTTTTTTTTCAAGTTAACGTTCTTCAATTATGGAAGTAGGTCTGGCAAGTAACTCATCAAAGATATTCTCTCTGTCATCTAAGAAATCTGTTTGTTGGTATCAGCGATGTTGTCCTTTTGCGTGGAGAAATCGTCAATGGTGGTCATAGGAGTGGAGAGTTTACTGATGATGCGCGAGTAAAAACGTTAGCAATCATCGTTAATCTGCTCGATGTGCCTCTCGATGAATTTGGCGAGTCTTCTCTTATTGTCTTCCTGGCTGGAAATAAGCTGCTTATTGAGTTCGTAGCAGCTGACTTCATAAATTGAGACTTCGTTCATCTCTGCTAGATTTTAGGTGAATTTGGTATAGAGCCATTCGTTTAGTTTTACCAAGTTGATGTACATGTCGTTCGGCACCTAGAACTTTCCAGTTTATAAGTCTTAGAAATTAGTTTGATGCTGCCGAGCATACGCATCTAAGTAGGTTTTATACTCATCTCTAAACTTGTAGACTTGTTCGTAACTTTCCTTCATGGCGATTTTAATGCGTGGCACCAGCTCAGTCATAATTGAAAACTCTTTAAGCCAAAAGGATGGGTCAATGTATTCACTCACATTCTCGCGGTCTCTGTTTCTTCCTCCAATAACGTCGTCCCATTCCTCTAATGAATCAACAAAAATGTCAACGTTGTTGCGCCAATTTTTAACGCCTTTTTAAATCGAACTTTCTTTGAAGAAAGCAACGAGGATATCAGTTAATTCCTATTCAAAAGGTGTAATTTCAATGAGCTCCTCTGAACTCTAAAATTAACGAATTCTGCTACTGTCCCAATAGTTGAGATCGAACTTAAGTATATTTTTAGGTTAGTCTTCTCCAAAATCACGTACTCGAAATTCCAGTTACTTTTCGAGATTTAGTTTAAAGATGACCTTGAGAATAGGCTGCATCTTCTTCTTGTCATCCACTTGCTTCGTTCCTGAAAGCACTGTCGTAGCTGGGGGGAGTACAACTGAAACTGCATCCTTGCCAGTTTATTTTGGAGGCTCGACCCACTTAAGTTAATTCATCTTGTTTTCATAAGCCTCGATTTAATCATATGGCAGCTCTATCATTTTGAAGAGAGAATTAATGTTGTTGATATAGCACTTGCCGAGAGACTAAGTACTCATATACTCAAGCAGGTAGCTAACGCGAACAATCCTTATCAGTTCATGGCGCATCATGGCGCGGTCACCATAGTTCATGTTCTCTGGAAATCCTAGGGCATCCTCCTTCTTACTGTCTTCCTGCTTAATCTTTTCTTTGATGATGGCTAGCACGACCTGAATGCCTTTCTGGGAATTTTCGTGCATTTTCTTACTGAAGGCATGTAGAGCAGCAGCAAATTCCTTGTTGTTCTCTGTCTTTCTGATGAGAAGATCCTCCTTGGTAATCGGATCCCTGCCAGTAAAATTGATGAAGGTAAGATTTTCAATTTCAGTGCAGAGAGTTTGATGGTTCAGAATAATCTTTTGGTAATTAGTATTGGTGAGGAACATCCTTTCCTAAAGCACCTTAGAGAGTGCCCTGGTCTTTTAATAGCTGATGGTCTTCATCCACTTCTTTAGGCATTTCCACTTGCGGAACATGATGAAGAAATTGTACTTGCAAATCTCATTAAAGGCCTTGACCTCATCAAACCATTCCTCGACTGGGATAAATTCGGTGGGTTTAGAGTTGACGAATTTGCTGACTCCCTTGCAGCTGAAGGTATAGTAATCCTGTATCTTTTTATTTATGATTTCGGAGTAAGCCACCACCTCCATGTTGTAGTGGTCGTTCTGATTTTTACGAATCATATAGATAAATTCGTCAGCTGTTAGCTTTTTTTGACGAACCATCTTGAAGAACGTCGCTACCTCGCTGTTGTATATTTAGATATCCGCCGCACTCCCAGGCTTTATGCTACTCGACACCACGTTTGGAGATAATGGCTACATTTTCATGTTCGATGGCATTCGAACTGATGAACGACGCATTGGCATGCTCTCGCCTTACTTTATCTACTTTGCAAAAGACCCTGCCCGACTTGTGCGGCGAGCCGACCCTAAAGTTCTGTCGATTAAAGGAAACTCTTCTTGAATGGAAGGTCGTTTTGAGCCAATTAAAGGCAGCATCTTTTTTGGTTCTTCCTCTTTGAATGATTTTTTTTTGGTTTGCTAAATAGGGGCTCGATTACATAGAAAAGTAGTTTGGTGTCCTCCTATGGCTTGGGTAACTGCTTGTTATTGTTGGGGTTGTTTTTGGATTTGTAGAGGCGATTTATGAGCATCTGCTTTTGGTAGTGGCTCTTTTGCTACTAATCCTTCATCGATAAGTTATAATAAATATATTGAAAGGGATATGAAATGAACTAAACCTCAACGTGCCATAAAAGCAATATTTAATTAGTGATTATAGAATTGACCCTCATCAACCACTTTATTTTTAATCATAAAGAATCTTCATTTGAAATTTACAATATTAAAAGATTCATTTCTTATCAACTCGATCTTTAACCATATAAAGCTCCCATTGAGAATCCTATAACTGGTAGCATTTAAATATGACTGCCACTTGTTAATCCATTATTGCATCTAATATTATCCGTCTTCTTATCCAGATTAAATGTCAATTGGCGTGTATATATCAAAATAAAGTAAAGGACGTGCAACATCCTCAACTTTTCATTATGCTGCTGTCTTCATCTTTTTCCTCCTTTTCTTCCTTCTCGGACACATCCTTGAAGAGTATGCTGAGCGCCCTCAGTTTGCTAGACTCCTCTTTGTCTTTCTTCTTTTCTCCGTTCATATACATCTTGTAGCGGTTCTACATAATGAGGCGTGTACTTTCAACTGGTTTTTGGTTTTTTTGGGAAAGAAGTTACTCAGAATGTGAAAGTCAGTTCCGTGCTTCTTGAGCAGAATGTGGAACAGCTAAACTTCCTCTTCTGTCCATACTTTAGACTTTTATTTGCACTCCACTGAGTGATTGCTGGAAATGGAATCGGTTTAGCTCGGTGTTGTTTTGCCTTTGGGCTTTTTCTATTTCAAAAGATGGTTACTATGAATTCGATGGTATCGATTAGGTTGCCAAGAGTTGTCTTGGGCAGGTTGTTTGGTTATATATTCTTTTATATGATGCTATCACTCTCAATGTCCATTCACTTTAGTAATTTATATTTCGTTACTTAAAGGATTAATTTATAATCCTGCAATTCTTTTATATTTGGTGTTTACTGCCAGCATGCTAATATATCTTTACCCTTTCCATAACACCAATTATATGTAATATCATAAGGTAAAGGAGAGGTCATTCCAATACAAAGGACAGCACATCGCTGGGCTTTACGCACTATTAGCTCAGCTACTCTTTTATCTTCTCCGTAGATTTATGATTCTAACAGTTTATTTTGAGCTATTCATACTTGCTGACGTTGATAAAGATATACTCTTTTTCCTTTTTGAGGATTACTGCCCTGTCGCCGAAATAGAAAGCCTCCCCAGTTACTCTCCCCCCGTCAATTTCGATTTCCAGTCTGGCTCCTAACATGTTGAGGGCTTTTAATTTTAATTTGTCTTCCTTCTGTTGGTGCATAACCAAATTAATATGTTAAGGTGGAATTAATAGGATTAACTACTATACAACTATGCAAATCAGAACTGTTTGGCGAGCATGTTCGTGAACTAATCGTAGGTAATCTTATAACTCCTGTACTCCTCGTACTTCTCCTCGTAAAATTTGAGGTAGAACTCTTTTTAGTGGATTGTGTTTTAACTACACCGCACGATGTAGAGGGGAGTCCATTTGTAAGTTTTATTTCTAAATATTCACACCATTACTAACGAAGCACACGCACTAAATTTAGCACTTGTTGACTGAATAGGTTATCATTTGCACTAATCTGCTCTTAGTTTAAAGCGTCGGCTTTTGTTAGCTTGTCCTTACCGAACAGTGACAGACTAAAGTTTTGATGATAGGTCTTGGCAAAATAGAGGTACATTGACTCTCCAGCATCCATTAAAAACACTCCTTCTTTTATTGAAGAGAATTTTAATTAGCAAACATCCGGATAGACAAAATTGTCATCAAGGCACCGATCCGTTCCAACAGTGGACAAATCAAACAAATAGGGTGAGAAATTACTGGTGAATTCAGGATAGTTGCAACTCTGCAATAGATTCCTATAGGAGATTACTTTCTCAAAAGGAATGCTATCCACAATGAGATCAGGCTGAGTTTCATTGTTTTTAAGAAATCCAAGAAAGGCCAAAAAAACATTTCTCCACTCAGGAGGGAAATTCTACTATAATAAATGTGTTACTGGTTTGTAGTATTCATTGACAGCTTTCCAGATGGTGGCCACATGCTTTATGTACTTATTCTTGCAGGAATTTATATCCTACAGCCGAATGGATGACAGATAAGCCTTAAACATAGTCGCAGTAACCATCTGCAGATTCATGTTCTAGAACAAACGATCAAGACTAGTGGTCAGAGGCAGCACTGATGTGTTGACTTGCATGTAGTGCTTGCGGCCATAGATATAGTTCGAGATAATTTGCATGCTGAAGTAAGGCAAAGGGGGAGTGTTGCTTTCTTGTGGCATGAAAACAGCGCATATCTTCTTTGAAGTTTAGTAATGGCACAATTTGAAAATGATACTCTCCTTAATTCGGTAAATATTGCCGTAGACTGCTGTAAAGTACCATCCTAAAGAGATTATCAGCTCGACCCGTAAGTCGATATAATAAGTGGCCCCCATTATGGCGTATAAGTCATAGTAGAATTTCATGGCTTCCTCGGGACTGTCTTTGCTGTAATACATAAGTTCACTGTTTGTTAATTTGCAAGGATCTGCGAAGACTCGTATGTTCTGAATGAGTATGAAATTACTTTGTATGCTCTGCCGAATATAAATAAGCTCATGGATATGTTGTCCGATAACATTGCTTGCAGAAATCGAACAAAGAACATTTTGTTTTTAGTTTAGATAACACTCTTGATATTTTGGGGCTCCTGCTGGCCTGGAATCTTTTTTATATTTTAGGATGTAAAACTCTAGCCGATGATAGCTTCGTTTGCCTGGAAGATGAACATTTTGCCTCCAGTTTGCTTGATGTTTTAGTATACATATTACATTACTGACATGAAATTGCTACCCTGCTTTGGATTTTTTTCAGCTATCTCCTCCAATGAGTCCAAGAAGGCGAACAACGTATCCTGACTTATATATTTTTTACTCTAATTGTCGAAAGAGTGCAATCTGGGTTACGGCAAGTGCTGTTTTTTATAGAAGGGTCCAAAATACTGCATTCCACTTCACTTCCGGTGAAATCGTATTCGTGGACTGTTTCATCATAGGTGTAGAAGTATATTTGGGTTTAATTGAGCTACTCACGGGAAAGGACTTCTTTCATAACGGTCACGAAATAGCTGAGCATACGGGAAGTGAAAGCTTCCTTGCTGATGTCTACCACGTATATATAAACGCTTTCAGGAGGCACACCCGGATATATCCTTACTAATATGCAAGATACCCTGTCGGTCCGTCAACCATATAATTGGGTTGCTTGAGTTCGACTCCCTACCCCTGAGGATTGTACTCAATTTAATAGCTATTTTGATTTCCACAAATAAAACATTTAAATTCTTTGCTGGCTACCTAATTGTAGTAGTTCATATAGGCTTTGCAATGATAGCAGCGAGGGATGCCATTAGCTGACTTCTAGATGTATTATAATTCCTCATTAACCGGGGTGATGTAGCAATTTAGGGGAACTCT
>Ga0302188_10000418_pt1 | contig 36614 bp, 28 predicted proteins | sample II_Bog_E2_1_FD_198783 | JGI IMG/M metagenome (GOLD analysis project Ga0302188, IMG submission 198783) | Peat permafrost microbial communities from Stordalen Mire near Abisko, Sweden - II_Bog_E2_1 | ecosystem: Environmental > Terrestrial > Soil > Wetlands > Peat | place: Sweden: Abisko...
AACCCCAACCCCAACCCCCACCCCAACCCCAACCCCAACCCCAACAATCATAAATTCATGTCAAATCTGATAAGCATAATTTTAAACTTAAATGTATTTAATGAAGTCAACGGCCATTCGCTTCATGGCTTTTATATTTAGTTTAGTCATTAATATAGTTTATGCATCAGTATACATATTTATGCAATTTATTGAGACTATAATTATCAATGAACCAATTCGTCTCCCCATCAACCACCAACCACACCCAGCCATTTTCCATCAGCCAGCAGCTTGCCTTAATCATCTTTTACAAGCCTGAGTACTCTCCGGATCTTGCTAATGTATATTCCAAGTCCACCAAGTATTTTATCTTTGAGGTAGGCTCATGAAATCACTGATGTTTTAACTCAAAAAAGCCATCAAAGACATTTTAATAAACACTGAAACAACTCTTTGGGAGCGGGGCTTCCTATAAGGGTCAGTCTTGATCGGTCGGAAAATAGATACATTCGTGAATATGATAATCGCCGAAGGGACGACTTCAGGTTTTTCCTAACATTTTCTAGCTTATCATTGTCGATAAAAAGCTATGAGTGGATTTAAGGACCAGGATCTTATTAACTTTTATAACAAAGTTATTGCCCTTTGGGAATAAGACAAAAAGACCAACAAAATGGAATATATTCAATTAGAAGTTCAATTATTAGAAGAAGCGAGCCAAACATCCATGAATGAGATTAAAAATTAAGCACCATAAATTTACTCAAATACATAGTCAAATTACCTAGAAGGTCTGTTCAAATAATAAAAGTCTTAATTTAGATAAAAATAAAGAACAAGCTAAATGCATTAAGAAAGTATGAGGCCAACTTCATTCAAAAATTCATCAAACGCATCATTACAGTTTTTAAGGGAATTTACAAATGATTTGATGATGGTTAATATCAATGCCTTGAAAAGACGAAAATATAAAATTATCACCAAAACAATTGTGGCTTTAGATACCGACGAGCCTCCTTTATCTTTTTAGTATTACGACGATCTCGAGAGGGTTTTGTTTGAGATTTTTCTTGTGGCAGTAAATTACGAAATAAAACAGGATGGAAGTAAAAGTGAAATAGTTTGAAGTTTGATGATTGAATAAAATATGAATTCATGCATATACATTCTATAATAATGATTGAGGATCGCTATTTATCTAACAACAAAGACGAGAAACGCTATAAGGTCATCATTGTTGGAGATAGCAATGTTGGAAAAACAGCCCTGTTCTGGCGCTTCACAGAGGGAGACTTCATCGCAGAAAAAGAAACTCAAGTCACCACAATCGATTTCAAAATTAAGAATATTACTCTCAAGGAAAAGCCTGCCAAACTGTACATCTGGGATACAGCTGGACAGGAAAAGTATCGATCGATCGTATCAACCTATTTTAAGGGCTGCCATGGAGTACTGATGGTGTTCGATCTGTCCAAGGAGAGTTCTTTCAAGAATATCAAGGAGCAGTGGTACGATATCTGCAAGACCAAAGCTGACAAGGCAGTCATCATCCTCATCGGCAATAAAAGCGATCTCTAGAAGAGAGTTAGTGAGGCTGAGATAAACTAGTGGTGCGGCAAGAATAAAATCAAGTATCCCTATCGTCATTCAGATATCTGTCAACCTCAGTCAAGAACAACATTCATGTGGAAGAAAGTTTCATGACGTTGGCCAAGCTAATACTGGAGAACGAGGAAAAGACAGGAGTTGAGCGCACATAAAGTTTCGCCCTGAAATCGCACACCAACAACAAGAAGGAGACACAAAAATGTTGCTGAAGACTGTAAATATTTTCCTCCAGCAGTACGATATAATCATATTTCATCACTATCAAGTCAATTTGACGTATTTTTGAAGTGTGAGTTGGTCCTTCCGCAGCAATCCTTTCAAGCACTCTCTCAGGTATTCCGTTTTTTCTGCGGCAAGGAATTGGAAAAAATCAGTCAGATATTCCTAGGTTATATGAGAGGTACCGATAATGTGAAGTTAGTTGAAGTATCCTTGAGGTAGACAAGGTCTTCTTCTGTTTTGTCGTCGCACTACTCCCCGTCATCATAGAACTCAAGCATAGCACTCATGTAGCAGGTGCTGCCCTGTTGATTCTATCGATCGGCTAGTCCTCCACCTCTTATCTCGTCCTCTGGCTTTTCCTAATCTTTGAATTTTTCCAAGTTGACTTCCAATCCTTCCTCTTTGATCTCCATATCTTAATTTTCGCCATCATCATCGTCTTCTCTCCCTTTTGAGCCTGCCAGTTCATTATCAAGACACCTTATGAGAGTTGCTAATATTTTGAGAGGAGCATTAACATCGTTGTTTACGTTAGTGTGAGAAGGGTTAAAACCGATGACAAGCAAATTGTCTACTCGCTTGTCTGACAATAAAAACAATTTAGAGAGGGCCATAAATCTAGATAAATTGATAGGTACGTGGCTACTTTTGTGTATTTGCCTCTAAAAAGACTCTGCTGAAGCAGCCACTTATCTATTAGTATCTTCAATCCCATTCTGTTCTCAATCGAAAAAGATGATAAGAAGTCCACAACGCTGCGAATGTTTGCCTCCAGCTAGCTCAGCTTAAACTTATTATCTGAATGAGATAGATGTACCTTTGGTTGTCCCCTGATTAATTAGCCTGGAATAGACCAACACCAAAGATTGAATTACGCTAGGTGTGCGAGATCTAAACACTTTTAGCACGATTTCCTGCAGAATTTAATTGTGATTCTTCTTCAGCAGTTTATCAAACAGCAGAATTATTAAATTACCTGCGTAAATTGATCCAGATTACAGCGATTTGTCTTTTGGGATCTGTAGGAGAATTCGCACTGCATTCACCATGTAATCCACCATTTATTTTCTTCCCACAATCACATCCGAAGCTATACGCATTATTCCCTTTAAATACAGAGAAAGCGCTACTTGCACTTGCACTTCCTCATTCGACTCCATAATTTCAACTATTGTTGGGAGCAGTTAGACCATGCGTTAACGTTCAGCTATACTGTGAGTATGAGCATTCGTTTGCTGAATGAAGACCCCTGCAACTCGTAAAGCAGTGAGGATGAGTTAAGTATCAGCTGATTTAAGATACTTTTTCTGCTAGCTGTGAATTGCCCCATTGTAGGCTTTGAGACACTAACTTGCGAAGCTGATAAAAATAGCCACCAACCCAGAAAACATACTATACTCTTGGCACACTCCCTCCAACAGACCAATGAAAGTTGTAAGGAGAGTGGGTTGATTAATACACTGATGAAATAAAGCCAGGAAATACTCTGGCTGAGGACGATTGAGCACTGAACTAAGCTGTTTGTGTCTGTTAAGTTCAACCAATAGTTCCATTATCTGAGGTAAGGTTTCACTAAGCAAGGGTATTTCTACGACTCTATCGATGGGCTGCCATTCCTCTATGCTAACGAGTTGATCTGCAGTGAGTTACAATTTGTGCTTTTCCATCTTTTTTAAGAAGATACTAAGGGCTTTGCAGGCAATTAATCTTACGGGAGTAGGATAAGGTTGTTGATTACAACTTGCAGCAGCCACAGCTAATTATCCGAACAGAGTTCTGTACTTGATGGAGATTATCTCAGTGAATCTCGTGAGACAGTAGAGTGATTGCCCTTTTAGCAAGGAATAGTAGTCCTCCTCTCTTACTTGTTTCACAATACCTTTCACAAATGATTCGATATCAAATGCTCCAGATTGTTTAGATTGAAAAACAATGATGTCCTCACTGAAGCGACCGAGTACTAACAGGGCCACTTCCACTTTCCGCCACGATTATCCAGATAACTTAAGGGATTCCTTGATATCACAACTACTGATTTTAATGAGTGAAGTAAACTTAGCCTCTGATTCATAGATGTTAGAAGTGACTTCTCTCAAATTGTTCAGATCAGTGAGTGAACCGGCAATCATTATGAGGGTTTTGGTGGTCGTTTATTATGGCAAATTGAGTAGAAACTTCTCACTGGCTACGAGAATAGCCTGTATGGCGAAATCTCCAAATTTTTAAATCATTTCATTGAGAATTCCAAGACATTTATTCCGGATAGTCATTTAATAGTCCATATTACCGCCCTGAAGTATAAAATGTTGATTATTGCTCTTCCATCCTGCTAAATCTGCTTAGCTCAGCAACATGTAATGAAAAAGTGCATTTGTCAGGTGATGCACTGACAATCGTAACGTATTTTGCAGATGAGGAACCGATGTCAGTACCGATAGGAACTCAAGAACTGCAAATGCCATTGATTAAAGGGGAGTGCAAAGGGCATCAACGTCATCATCATAGTAAGGAGTATTAGGTATAGAAACGCTGCTGCTTTTTGAGTGGAGGGGATATTCGTCGATGGTCCTGTCCCAAACATGGGCCCATAGGTAAAGAGGGAGGGCTTTGTAGGCAAACTCCCAAATTACGTAAAGATGTGCTGGCTGGTGGTATTTTCTTTGGGTAAGGTAGCGCTGCATGTCTCTAAAAATGACGATTAGAATCTGTCTCGATGAATGATTACTTTGATGATATATTTCTTGATGCCGATATTGAGGTTTATGGACCCCTGCAATGCACTTATGAACAAACTCATCCACAACTCAAACGTGCCCTCGAAACATTCGCTCACGATCTCGTCTTCAACTCCGTCTAGCATCGAAAAGCTTTTGATCACCTGCAATACTAAATACATAAGCTTCTCTCGTATGGGCTCGGACAAGTCAGGATGAGCAAATATTTGAAAGAAATTCTCAAGCAGAAGGGGGGCCAGTTTATGCAAAGCTAATTCAGAGTTTGCTCTGTTGTAGTTTGTTTCTTTCAGTAGGTACACAAAAAATTAGATGCCTGCGTGCATTGCTGCTAGGTCGTCAGAAGCCACCCATTTCAGTAGTTAGCCGAAAGGCTACAGCCACGGTTACAGCGAGTCAATTTAAAGTATTTCTCGAATTAGCAAACCTAGTGCGGCTACTGTTCGCAGACTGGGATGTACGGCAACAACGGATGAAAGTAGTCCTGACCTCACTTACTATATTAGTAAAAGTGTACATCCTGGACTGCGGAGGGTAGAGACGTAAATTATTCGACTAGGACAGGGTGCAGTAGGGTCACGATACCGAAATACGTGTTCTCGTGCTATCTGATTTTATCTTCTGCGTTAGCCAGGAACTCGAGACAGGCTACTGCGAACTGCGGGTCTTACTGTAGCTTGTTGGAAATGAGGGTATGACCCCCGAGAAGGGTGGTGGGAGTATCAGTGATCTGCTTGAAGAAGAGAGCAATGGTATCATCTTCCATGGTTTGTTGCTATGATTAAAGTTATCTAATTTATATTTTGAAATATGAATTCAGCAACGCCACCTGATATCATTTTAGGACGCCTTATATCAACGGAAAGTTGTAATCTACAAACTGTTAATCAGCATGCTCAATTCCTACACTGATTCTTTTTGATGCAATTTCTTTAAATAATAAGAAATTTATTTAAGAAAAGTAAACAACTAATCAACATGGAAGTGTGGCTACTGGAACTGGAGGGGGAGGGGGAGGAGGATATGAACAGCCCGCAGCATCAGTGCTGATGACTGTGTTGGATGATCCCACCACCAGGTTTCCATTGCCCACTACACCGTTAGAACTGCCACTGATCGCATTGCTGCTTCCTGATACGTAGTTTGAATTTCCTTGTGCGATATTAGTATTTCCCAATACAGTGTTGGAAGATCCAGCAATCTGGTTTAAGTTTCCGCCTACAATGTTAGTGTTTCCTAGGATGGTGTTGGCAGCGCCAATGGCTAGGTTGCTATTACCGATCACAGTATTACTGGAACCTTGAAGGTTATTTGAATTTCCCATAGCGTAGTTGGTTGATCCGAGAACAGTGTTTCCATTACCAATAGCCGTATTTGAACAGCCAACTGCAGTGTTTCCAGTTCCAAAAACTGAATTTGCATTACCAATGGCTACATTGCTGTTTCCAATGGCAGAGTTTGCTGTTCCTGCTGCCAGGTTGCCTGTTCCTATAATAGTATTTCCTAGGCCACTGGCAGTGTTGAGGTTTCCTAAAATGGAGTTAGAATTTCCAATGGCTGTATTGCTTGATCCCATCAAAGTATTGAGATTACCAAGAATACTATTGGTATTTCCGACGACGGTATTCGCTGAACCAGATAAAGTATTGCTGCTGCCTTGAAGAGCGTTACCACTTCCCATCACTGTGTTTTGATTACCGTTGAGACTATTGACCGATCCGATCACTTGGTTCAATGATCCAACAACAGAGTTACTGTTTCCTGCGACTCCATTGCCAGATCCAGCAACAAGGTTGCCTGAACCGCCCACAGTATTATAGTTACCAAGAAGTGAGTTTGTATTACCCTGCACCAAGTTAGCGCTTCCATAGACTAAGTTGGAAGAACCGAGAATGCCATTAAGATTTCCATTGCTGATGACATTCTGTCCGCCGACAACAGTGTTGTAATTTCCGTTAGCGATGGTGTTGAGATTACCAGAAATTGTATTGACTGAACCAGCAACGGTGTTTCCGCTGCCGTTGAGATTATTGAGATTGCCTGCCACGGCATTATAATTTCCTATTATTCCGTTGCCTGAGCCAGCAATAGTGTTGACTGAGCCTATCAGTGAGTTGAGGTCACCTGAAACTGCATTATAATTTCCTGCTAAAGTGTTTCCTGATCCGAGCACAGCATTAACACTGCCCAAATTGGTATTAGAGTTACCTATGACTGTATTACTGATGCCAGCGACTGTGTTGGTGTAGCCCTGTACTGTGTTTAAATTGCCTTGAAGGGTGTTACCTCCACCATAGACTACATTATTGGTGAGGATAGGAGTAGGAGAAGAGATTGTTGTTGAGGTGCTGGTAGCAGTGGTGCAAGGGACGATGGTATCACAATAGACGCTACCGAGGAGAAATGCTCCGAAGATGATGCTAGAAAACTTAACCATTCGAATGGAAGATTTGATTATTATAATGTTCCATTTCTAATGTTCGATTTACAGGTACTTTATAACTGGAATTCGCATATTCTGATTTTCTGAAAAATAAAATGGATAATAAAAATTCAAAAGCACAGATCTAATAGCTCATCACAATGATCTATGGTTTCTTTGACTTGTGGGAATGCTTGAGTCCTTCCATATTAATGCCATATATTTCGAAATGTTTGGATGATGTGGTTAAACCAAAATGAATAGCAGTTGTGATAGAGACACTGCTGTGTTTGTTGCTTTTTTGTACTGCGTGAATAATTATAGGAGTACAACATATTTTTAGCAATTTGTGTAAAATCCATTTTATAAAAGATGATTGTGGCTTTAGTTAAAATGAACAAAATCAAAAATTATTCATAATGGCTATCATTCAATGAATTAAATCAATTAGGAAACATTATTACTATCTGATTGCATAAAAATTTATTATTTATCAGGATTGTATCGAGTCACTACAGCACAACCTGTCATTTTATTTATCACCATTTTATCAATTATTATAGTCAGATGATCCTCGATGACCATATCCAAATTGGAGGAGTTGATTACTAGATATGCGGCGAAATCGGAGAGGGCGGTGTAGGAAAAGTATATATCATCAAGGCTGAGGGCAAAAGGTTCGCTTTGAAGGTCATAAGTCAATATGGTCGCAATGCTGTTATCAAGGAGATGGTTAATCAAGAGATAAAAATTCAGAAAATGTTTGCTGGCAACCCTTACATTATCCAAATCATTGACTACAAGTAAATATTTACTTACTTAGAGAGTAGAGCAAAATGATGAATATTATCTTTGAGCTCGGCACCTGCTCACTACGCAACCGCATGACTATGGAGGGACACGTTGAATTAAGGGAGTTCTTGGAAATACTGCTAGACACTTCCAAAGGGCTCATGGCCATACACAACAAAGATTTAATCCATCGCGACATCAAACCTGAGAATATAATATGTGTGTAAAAAACATACAAGATCACTGATTTCGGAAGTCTACAGACAGGAACGGTGGGAGAAGGCGTGATTGGTACTCCTCTATACCTGCCTCCTGAGATGTTGTTCTAGGAAGAAAGACAGTACAACCAAAAGATCGATATTTGGAGTTTGGGGGTATCATTGTTTGAGGTGTACTTCCACATTCACCCCTTCTACTATTAAAAATACTAAAAATAGCAGAATCACAAAGAGGTGTACAGTCAATTGAAGTAAAATATAAAAGCTCTAACACCCGATTTCACCATGGACAAATTTGTCAAGCACCTCTTGAACAAAGGTAGGTACGATATTGTAGACTCCATCCACAACAAACTTAAAGTCACCAATCCAGAAATCATTGACCAATTTGCAATGTTCTTTAAGGAGTAAAAGTAAAGACCTGATATTGAATATTTTGTAGGAATTTTTGAGAGTTTAGAGGAATCAGTGAGAGAAGGCGGAGATAAAAAAAAGGTACGATAGAAGGTGGATTTGAAGGATATACCATCTGACATTCTGTTTTACATTCAAACTCTAAACTTGTTTTATGAATTGAGTTCTCGGTACTGGACGGATAAGTTCGAGTCTGTCGAGTTTCATCTTGAACTTGGAATGTGGTACTGGAACTTCTTCAACTACGTGGGAACGGACTACGTCAATTATTATAAGAAAGAATAGCTGAAGGCATATAAGAAAGACCGGCCAGTACTATGGGAAGAGGTGCAGCGCGCACTGTTTGACTACTGGTGTGAACTAAGTACTAACTAGGAGCTGACCTTCTACGAAAACCTTTCCACTTTAAAACTCAGGATTCTTCTTTGTGGAGCCCGTTATAAGATATACAACAATTTAACGAAATTCCTTCAATATGTGAGCGCTAAAATCAAAATGTAGATTAGCACTCTGGAAGAGCTATAAAACTTTCTTGATATTTTGGAAGTAGCTCAACTCAAAACCATCGAAGACACTCTCATTAACAGCTACTATGTCTGATGATAGATCTTTTAGATACCATTATTATATAATCAGTTATTCAAAGGGATTCAATCTGAGTTAATAGCTGCAAATATATATTATGTTTTTCTTTGCTAGAGCTTGATGATTGTTGCCTTTCAGTTAGGAGCTCTAAAGTATAAATATTTGAGGATTAGTAGAATATGTCTCGTAAATACTGATTAGCTTGTTAAATTTAGCATAGCTAATGAGATTGCTGGTTTTAGACACATTTTTAAGAAAAATTTTTGATCTGAGAGCATCAATTTTTTATCTGAAAATCAGTAAATCTCATCATTAGGAGACTACTACCGTTAATGGAGGTGTATTTATGTTTGGTGGCTGATCTGAGATGCATAATAGTTGATGAAAGAATGAATATGATTGATCACTTAAGAAGGATGAGTGATTAATTAACCACTATAAGATAGGGCATGATGGCCTCTTTGAATGAGCACAAGCGCTACTATCCAAGAAACCTGCTATTTCAAGATGGCATGATCCTTTGGTCAACTGCCATAAATTATAATGTATGACAGATTAAATATAAGCCAATTCACACTATATCAATAAATTATTTTAATATTCACATATATCTTTGCCACATCCACTTGTTATCTTTTATCCTTGTCATCAAATGTATATATTAAATGCCAACTATTTTGGCAGTCCTCAGCAATTTGGTATTGCTTGGGGGAGTTAGCTCTCTCACCTACGCCTTTTACTTACGCAAGAAAGAAGATTATTTCCAGGGGCTTTTCCAAAAGCTATAAAAATGTCAGAAGTATCATCTCGACTATGTTGATGGAGTGGATCAACTGCCAGTCGATAAAAACGTTATCCTATTCGGAACTGCACGTTCACAGACTGACGAAAAGATCATCGCAAAGACTTATATTAAGACCAGCCCAGAGGAAGATAGACTTTGGAATTACAAATTTAAAAATAAGTTTGACCTCGCGACTGCAACAAATTAACTCATATAAATACAACCATCTGACGAAGATCTCGGTTTACTCGCTTTTAATTTGCATAAAAATAATGAAGGATAGAAACTAGAGGAGAGGATCATCCACCATAATGAGCCCATTGGTGTGTATGGAAAAATAACCAAAATTGGAGAAGCAGGACGCACATTATATCCCTCACTTATGATGAGCGGCAAGCCTGAGATTTTTCTGACTTATTTAGACAAATAAATGTCTAAACTTAACACCCGAGCCAAGTATTGGATTATTGGAGGAACTCTTCTCTTCGGCGTTCACTTGTTTTATCACCAAATTATCGCTAAGATGTATAAAGTAGAAGTGCTTTCGACTGTTAATCCGAAATGATGATTCCAACAATATTGTAAATTTCTTACCTGTTCATTGATGAACTACATTGCATCGATTAATATAATTTCGTTGATAAGCCTTATCAACAATAGTATTGTTTTATCTTTTAATTGTCCAATTAATTCACTCTTAATTTTATTGCATAATCCTATCTTTAATCTACTTCCATGAAGACGGCTTGCCTTCTTTTTACACTTATTGTGGGTACATTGACATTTACTTTCTTCTCTCAGCAACCACCTCCATCCTATAACGTCACTGCTTCGCAGTAAATTGTCAAACTTGCAGCTGTGGCTTTCTGCGGAAAAACATGCGTTAATTAATGGACTTGTGGGACAACCAAAACTATAAAGCTGACTGACAGCTACCATTTCGAGCATGCACTTACCAAAGCAGCAGGATTTGTTGGATACATGGCCAGCACCAACCAGATAGTGCTCTCTTTTCGCGGGACAAGTAACTCCCAAAATTGGATAGAAGATGCAAATTTCTAAAAAGCACCTTATTTTAGGTGTCTCCTTTGCTAAATTCACACAGGGTTTTATGCCGACTACCTACTACTCGAACAATAATTGACTGCAAAAGTAAAAAATTTGTTAGTCAAATACCCCACTGCCACTATCCTGACCACAGGACATAGTTTGGGAGCAGCTCTTTCAGCCATTTGCGCCATTGAGCTTAAATCTATTTTCCCCTCAGTTAAAGTAGTGGTCCATAACTTCGGACAACCTCGATTGGGTAATGTCTAATTAGCCAATCACATGTCTTCAAAACTTGATGGCATCTACAGAGTAGTTCATAACAAAGACTTGGTTCCCCATATGCCTCCAGATCTTCCTGGATTCGAGTATCATCATCCTGGCCACGAAGTGTTCTGGAACTCTGATATGACTGTGTATAAAGTGTGCAATGAGTCAGGGTAAGACAAAAGCTGTTCGAATAAATTCTTCCCCGAGTACGATCCAAACGATCACGATCACTATTTCTTATACATCAGTCAAGTGCAGTGTTGATCTCATTAACATTCAGTAATCTAAATGTTTTAAATTATATGATAATCTACGCTCTTGGCTTCATAAACCGAGCTAAACATAGTTTATCTTATTTCCGCACATAATTTTTGTTTAATAATACATTCCCAAGTTTATGGTTGGAAAGTGAAGGATTGATGTATCAAGATATAAATTATATAGAGAGTTTTAAATAGGGGTCATTTCATTCGTGATGGTCAAGTAGATGTGGTGTCTGAATAATAGCCTAAATGGTGAATATAGATATGATTGATGTAATTGATCATTGTCATATTCTTTGGACTTTGGCGAAGGTTAGGAAGTACCTGGGCTTGTAAGCTGTAATTCCAGTGAAGACAAGTGCTGCGCTATAGCCGTACCACAATATCTCAGAAAGTCGTGCGTTTTTCGCTCCCATCGTAATATCTAATTATTATCAAATTAACCTACCTTTCACATCCAAGTCATACATCACTCTAATTTTATTTTTTATTAACATCAGCCATTGGGGCTAACATTTTCCTTGTGTTTATAGATATCTTTCATTATTAAATATGCTGCTCAAAAGGATAATCGGCAAACCCTTCGCTAACAATTTTAGGAGGCCTATTTTTTCGCAATCTAATCAGTTCAGTTATGCGAGCCACTTGGTCAAACCTGGCAAAGAATCTTTAGTAGGAGGTTGGCTTTTCTTGACTGCTGCTGGCGTGCTCGGCATGATTGTGCTTGGAGGATACACAAGATTGACGCATTCTGGCCTAAGCATGGCAGACTGGAGTCCTTACACCAAGCGATATCCGCGCAACAATGAATAATGGTAAGTGGAATTCTAGAAGTACAGAAAATGCATTGAGTATCAAACAGTGAATAAAGAAATGACAGTGGAGGGATTCAAGCCCATTTATTGGGTTTAATTTTTTCATAGACAGATGGGAATGCTCTTGGGGTATCTGTTTATTATTCCCTTCTCCATTTTTCAATACAAAGGATTTTTGCAGCCAAAATTAAGAAACCGTCTTCTTGCACTTTTTGGACTTGGAGGATTCCAGGGATTTGTCGGATGGTGGATGGTTAAAAGCGGACTGAAGGAGAAGCCTGAATATCAGAATAGACCCAGAGTCAGTCCATATAGATTAGCAGCACATTTGGGAATGGCGGCAACCCTTTACACAGGACTTATTTGGCAATCCTTCTCGCTGTTGATTCAACCAACGCAAGTCGATGCGCAAGACCTCGCTAAATTAAAGTACCTGAGGAGTATAAGGATAATTGGCATAATTCTAATAAAATGTCTGATTTTAAATCTGTTGACTGGTGCTTTTGTTGCTGGTATTGATGCTGGTCGAGTGTACACATCCGTTCATTCAGGTATAATACTTGGCCTCTTATGAATGGACAGGTGATACCGGATGGTCTTCTGGCTAAAGATGAGCCTGTCTGGAAAAACTTCTTCGAAAACGTTCCAATGGTGCAGTTTAATCATCGGAATATGGCCTATGTGACCATGTCCATCTCATACCATTTGCTCTACAAAATATTAAAAGCTAGAATAGGAGGACCTTTTACAGTTGCAGGGCTACTTGCGGTAGTCATGATTAACTATCAAGCGTTTAGCGGAATTCTGACTCTATTAAATCTGGTGCCGAAGGAAAGAGCTAATATGCATCAGATGACAGCTATAATAACTTTAACATCAGTCTTGCTGATGGTTTATCTAGCTAAAGTGCCTTTGCTTCCAATTTGATGATACTTGAATCAATCTTATGTTAATCATATCTTCATATCTGCTAATATCAAAGAGGCAAGCAAAAACTGTAGAATACGATCAAATCTGTTTTTTCTTTTTCTCCTTGGGGATGACGGCAAAAGGCAGCTTTTAATTTAGTTTGAGGTTGATGCCTTTAAGATTGAGGTCCATGATATTGTTGTCCTTATCCTTGCTATTGATGGGTGGTATCTTGGTAGTGGATTAAATGTTTTGGCCGCTTGCTTTCTCCCTTTCCCTTTCCCTGTCTTTTCTTTTGTTTAAATTCGGAATACTCATCTGATTGTTATTTTCAGTCAATTCTTTGGTGATTTATTTTTTCTTGTCGCCCTCCTCATCGTAGTTATTTTTTATTATTTTATGAGAGGAGACGTTTCTCTTTATCTTCTTCTCAGAAACTATCTAGATATCTGGTTCCAGCTGTTCTTCCTCATTCTATTACGGAATTTATCCGTCCTCCTCTTCGTCAATTTCGAGTTCGATGTTGTCCTCATTTTAAAGCAGATTGCTATCGATATTGATGTTCAGGTGGTTGAGTTCGATGAGTTCCTTTTGTTAGATGGCTATATTGTGCAAATTCCCTATAATTCTTTCTTGGATCTGTAAGTTGATCTCCAGTTCTATGTTTTGCAGTTCAAGGATATGATTTTTAATGATGATTTCTAAGAAATCACGATTTTCCTTGGTGCGTATACGGCGATTCATCTCCTCTCTAATGGTCTTAGTATACTACATACTCTAAACTAGCTGTAGATTGGTAATTTCCTTCTTTAGCAGATTCTTTTTACTGTTCAGTTTTAAAGTGAAAATGACCTTTGACAATGACTTGATCTCGTGGTCGATTCGCTTCCACTATGGCGTATTCTATTGCACTTAAATTGCCTTTAACTGAGTGATATCGTTTTATTTCTTTTTTATTTACATGTAGTTAATTGAATTTTGCTCCTCTATCTCCATGAGAACTCGCCTCAGCTGTATTCTCTCATTAAAATTTTAAAAGATTTGCTACTTGATCCTTCTGATTTCCTGGGCTTCCTCAATCCTGCCACAGTGGCAAACGTGTCCTTCTTTTCTTATGAAACTATGTCCCGAGTGTATTGGTGTCATTTCTACTTCTTATTAATTGACACCCTTGCTCTAAAGTTTCAATTTCAACTGATCGATTTCCTGTCGTAGATCATTAATAATATTCTTGTACTCACTAATATGTATCGAAACTAACTGTTTATTGGTGATGGCCTTTGTCTTAATGTTCTTGGCACTGTGTAATAATGCAAGTACCGATTGGCGTATTTCAAGCTGTTGATGGTTTACTAAAATTGTGAACTTGCAGGACTGATATTGGAAATCATCACTGTCTTGCAGTTCCCTCCCAAACTGTCCTTTAGAAGACGAGTCAATTTTGAATCTCTATAAGGCACGAAAAATCCTTTTTTGTTTTTATCTCCCAGCGCATTAATACAATTGGCCAAAGCTAATAAAGACCGATTTATTTTTGCTCCTTCCATCAACCTCAGCCCTCTATTTTCAGTCACTGTTCCTCTCTCTGAGCCGGCTAAATCAATCAGTGACAGCTTTCCGATCAATGTTTACACATTGATACTTCTTGTCTTCGATTTTTTGGTTATGTTAATTTGAAAAACTGCATGACTGCGAGAGCTTGTTAAATTAGCATTGGTTGCTTCTGTCGTCCTCCTTTTGTTGCCAGCTATCAATAGATTCATGACTTGTTAGGTAGACTCAGCCTTATATTCTGTCACTCCTGCAATAGTGACCCCTGTATTAGTTGGAAACTACCTCTATCAGAGTCATCTCTAAGTTACAAATAGCCTGTAATGGGAACCAACAGATCTCTGATCATTTAGTTATAGATTTCAACGTAGTTAATGATAACACTATAGTCGTAGTCGTTGTCAAACTGTATCTGCTTAAAAATATCCTGTATGGCCAAAACACTAACTAAAATAGGGTTTACTTCAGTCCATAAGTCTACTGGTTGCCCAGCATTGTATATGTCTTACCAGTTCCAGTGGGTCCATACGCGAAAACGGTAGCATTTTTACCCGCGAGAACTGTGCTAATGAGTGGTTGGACAGTCTCGTTATAAATAATTTCGGAAGTTTAGTTGCGATAAATTTTATCGAAGGCGTAGCGTTGTTCCTTGGAACGATGATAAACCTCCAGTATCTTCTTATTTTAATTTTCGAACTATTTATCAATGGGGTCCAAGATAATCTAAGTATGCTTGATGGTAATGTACAATGAGGTTGTCCTGTACACGAATAATGTCCCAATCACCAGAATTATTCTATTTTTGATTAAGTGGGCGCACTCGAATAGCGACTAGGATGTTGGACTCGCCATCGTTATTTTTTTCCTTCTCCTTGACGTTTTCCATGATGGTTAGTCTCAGTTATAAACTTTTAAATTATCACAATCATTATCAATTGGGAAGTAATTAAAATAACTTACAAATAAATGAATTTGCATGGATAAGTATATGAGAGATGGTTTATAGTCACCAATTTTAGTAAACAATCATCTTGCTTTTCTTTACTTGTTATGTCGATTGATTCATTATCTGAGAAGTCAGCGTCAAAATGAATTAGTAAATCTACTTTGGCCCGCAATACAAAATACGAACATTGGTTCCCCCTGTTTTAAACATATCTATCAGTTTTTGACTTTCTCTTTCCAGGAGTCTGATCATGCGTAAGCCACCCTATCTTGTGCATGATACTACTTATTCATAGCTATGGTTTTTCACTAGCATTCGATGGTATATTTAGTCAGCAAAACTATTTGTATAGAATACAAGATATTTGCGATCGTCGGAGTGGTCTAATGCCCAGATAAAGGGAGCAATGCCAGTACCCAGAGCAATAATAATGTTGTTTTCCCTAAACTCTTTTGGTGTAATATCTCCCTATAAAATTTTACCTCTTCTAATTTTTCCATGACTTTTAATAAGGTCATGACTGCAAACTCCTTTATAGAGCCTCGTTCCAGCGATTTCTTCCTCCACAAGTTTAATCAGCAACCATATTTTGTTACCTAAGACTCGAGCAATGGAATATTTCCTGCCAACTACTTCATTCGTATAATTAATCAGATAGTCTACATTTAACTGACACTAAAAATCCTTGAGAAACTCAGTGATATTTCTTTTGTATCTCTTAATAAAGTTAAAATACTCCTCATAGTTGGAAATAAACTCTTAAATTTTCTTACTATAGAGCTCCTCTTTAACTGAAGATATAAGCTTGTGGCTTTAGCCATTGGCGAAGAAATAATAGTTGAGCACAGAGCTAATGTTCAACTATTCAGAGAGCAGCTGGGTTAAGCTGATCAGTTTGTTATCATAGGATATTGCAGTATTAGGATCTGTTTTAAGATGATCGAGCATATACTCCACGTCCTATGGTCGATTATGAGGATATATTTCGATAGTATCTCCTTATTTCACAGTAGCATCCTTTGGAAGAGTCAGTTACACCCAATAAACTCTTCTCCCCTTGTGACTAGACAGCTATTTTACATCTTCAATCACAAATTCTATTTAGCTCGCCTTATTTCTCAAAGTCACTCGCTCATGATACTAATTAAACGCTGCTTATTTGACATGTTCTCGCAAATACTTACAGGTGTTCTCCCTCCAGCTGGTAAGGTAAACTTGCCGATATCCTGACGGATCCAAATCATCTCCTAGTCCTATTTCAGCTATTTCAACAGCTCCTAGCATTTTCAGTCTTTGTCTCAATTTTCTGGCTGTCATCCCAAAATTTTCACCATATGAGCTATCTCCCAAAGAATAAATACAAAATTAAATAGACTGAGGCAGTTTGTAATTTTTTTTCATGAGCTCTTTCCAAAATGCTCGCATGTTGTACGGAGGACTGCCTTGCCCGGTAGTTGAAACAAAAAATACCCACACTCCTTCATGAAACGTCAAATTTTAATTGATCTGCTGGATCGAAGTGATAGGTATATGACTGTTGTTGCAATGTTCAATGAATTATCTGAGTAAATCGATTGTATTTCCTGTTTAGGAGCTCCATGCCAAATTCAGCTGCATAACTGTACTATATATGGTTGATATTATATATGAAGATTGGTATTATATATAAGTTGGAAGCAAGCATCATCTTTTAGTCTTCTTCTTGGGCTCTTCACTTGATGAGTCTTCATATTACTCGTCAACCTCTTAATCGTCGAATTAATCATCAGATTCATCCTATTCTTCGTCTTCCTAATCGTTTAATGATTCCTATTATTATTCAATAGGATTGCCTTCTCTATCTTTTTGGTCGACAATCTATAAAGTTTTAATGCTGATTTATAATAAAGATACGTTTCGAAGAGAGTCGATCGATAGTTACTCTCCTATGATACTGGGTTTTAACTAAAGTCAACCTACACCAGCTTTTACAGAGCTGACAGTTGCTTGAGGGCCTAGACAGATTCTATTTGATTGGCTACACATATAATTTGAGTTAGAGACCCGATGGCTGCCAAATTAAACAGACAGTTATCGCTTAACCTGAATATTTACAAGCCTACTTGTTATTGGAAAGTTCGATGACAGTAAGCCTCCAATTGGGCATATTTTATAAACTCTCAAGATCACATTCGGAGACCACCAGTATTTATACGTTGGGACACAGCTACAAATATTTTCGTATATCGTCAGTAATGCGACCTATCTTAATGCCACTTAAATCCAACTCAGTGGTGTCGTCGAACTCCTATTAACTCAGCTTTTATTTTATCAGCTTCAGCGCACTCATTTCCCGAATATATCAAAATTAAATCAAAATAATTCTGCTATTTATAGGCTATTGCTCAATGCAGTCATCTTTCATCATATCCCTGCTCATAATCAAGGTTTTTGAGGTTATGGAATCTTCAATAGACAATCATAATTTGGGCATGGGCTGATTTTTGGCTTATAAAGCTTAAAGCTCCTTGAGCTATGATGTTCCACTGCTCTTTTCGTTGTTGTATTTTTTATAAATAGCAACTACACAGGCTCCACCAAGGCCCAAGTTATGCTGAAGAGCGTATTTGAGCTTAGGAACTTGTCTTTTTCCGGCGATTCCTCTTAATTGCCAGGCGAGCTATGCACACTGTGCAAATCCCGTAGCTCCTAAAGGATGTCCTTTGCTGGTTAATCCTCCTGATGGATTCACCACATACTTTCCACCGTAAGTGTTATCTCCTTTATCAATAAACTATCCTGCTTTGCCCTCCTCACAAAGGCCAAGTGCTTCGTAAGTAACCAGTTCGTTAGCGCTAAAGCAATCATGAAGCTCTACTACTCCCACATCAGAGGGTTTAATACCAGCCTTCTCAAAAGCTAAATAACAATTATTTTACCTCTTCTGGCACACTCTTTGGCCATAGAATAGCCGATCACCTCCCTTGCGTTATCGTATACCTTTGGGAAATCTGTGGTTAACTCCATAGCCAAAATTTATATGGCTTCGTTTTATCTTTTCAACTTTTTCATTGTAGCCTAATCGCAAAGAATAGCAGCTCCTGCTCCATCGCTTGTGGGGCAGCACTGAAGCTTGGTTAAAACTCCATGAATATGAGGACTGTTTTGAATTTGTTCAAGAGAGTATCCCTTTCTAAACTGAGAGTAAGGGTTATTTAAGCTGTGCTTATGATTCTTGGCTGCAATTTTGGCAAAATGCTCTGGTTTTGTGCCAAACACCTTCATATGTTCAGTGCCTGCGTTGCCGAAGAGCATAGGGGCCCAAGCTTTGGGCATACCTTCCATTGGGTGCAGTTCCATTGACCTTTCTACAAATTTTCCAAGAGGATTTGTTCTATCAGGGAATTTTATTCCCAAAGAACCTTTTTCCATTTTTTCAAAACCAACAGCCAAGACACAACTATAAATTCCTCCTGCAATCATATTTTTAGCCAAGTGAAGAGCGGAAGAACCAGTAGCACAGTTATTGTTCACATTGTAGATAGGGATACCGCTCAATCCAACTTCATAGACAGCTCTAAGTTTGACATCAATTACCTCTGTCCGCATGTGGAATCTCCATAGACATAACCACAGATGGCAGCTTAGCATGTCTTATAGTTGCAGGCAGCATCAGTAAGAGCCCTATTGATTGCCACCTTAGCCATTTCTGGGTAGTCAGGATTGAAATCTGATGGTTTCAGAAATGGCGTCATACCAACACCCACGATATAAACCTTTTTTGACATTTAAAATTTATACACATCCTAAATCTTCACAGCTAAAATACTTTAACCCAAAAAAATAAAGATACCTATTCTTTGCCTTGAACTCTGTATTCAAAATTATGATAATTATGATCGATATTTTTGATAAACAAAAAATGACCATATTACATTAATGGGCCTTAGTGCATAAAGTTCTCAGGAAGAGATCATGTATTTGAAGATTTCCTTTGTTTTTTATCACTCTTGAGCTGTTCAACATTTTCATCAAAAAGGAGGCAAAATCAAATTGGACCTATATAACGTCCTATATTTAGCAGGCTTTATAATCTAATTTGATGCAGTCAAACAGAAGCAGAAGCCGATCAGGCTCATAAACTTCAGACAGAGGCGGCAACAGCAACTTCTGTGAGCCCAACCGCCGACTCTTCGTTGGCGGATTCCCTATTGAGGTAGATTTCATCCCATTTAGACTGAAGATGCTGATCTCAGAAGCATGTTTGAAGGACTAGGAACTATCTTGGACTTCTATATCAAGCGACAAGAGACAGGAAACTGCTTTGGTTTCGTTGAAATGGGGTCTATTGAAGAAGCTGAGAGTGCCATCAGCAAACTCAATGGCAAAAGGATATGCGGCAAAATGTTGAGAATTAGTTTCGCCAAACCCAAAGTTCCCAGAACAGGTGGAAGAGAGGGAAACTCAGAGCGATCATCTGGAGGATTCAAAGGTCCAAGAGAGGGAGGATTTAAGCCCAGAGAGGAAGGAGGGCAGAGAAGATTTGACAACAACAGGAATGACAGAGGAGATGACAGGCAACAAGATAATCGGAATCGTTTCAACAACAACGATAAATACGGTGGAGGTTCAAACAACGACAAAAATGGAGGTTATGATAACTCCAATCGAAGAGAATTTGGGGGAAGAGGAAGCGAATCAAACGGACGCAACAACGGCGATCAAGGACGTGGACGGGAACAAGCTCCAAGCAAGTCCGTAGTGAACGATGAGCACGATTACTGAGATAAAAGGATATGATCACGATCAACCTTATAAATGAATAATATGTTATAATTAATAGTGAAAGATTGGACATCTGTAATAGAATTATAGCTTGCTCAGTCATGTAAAGATCTTTGTTTTCGACTTATTCATAACAATATCCTACAAGTAAATATGATTTAAATTTAAAAAAGCAGTAAATGATTTAATTTCATAGAGTTTATTAAGATTTTCATGAACGGAGTGAATGGTAATCCAAAGTATCCTACAATTGAGGTCTATTCTTGGATTTTGTCTGGATGCATAATTCCCATGCTGAAAACCATAACCATTTTGCAAAACAAAAATCCTCGCTTGAACATTTCGTTCGTATCAGGTGGCTACCTCATTAGTAAATTCCAAAAAGGCTACCCTCACATAAAGATGGTGGCTGTCAAAGATGGTTATGATGAGTAGCTGTACAATAAAGTGATAAAATTGGACGGGAAATAGCTGGAAGAGTATGCAGGCTCATATTTGAAATCATATTTTGACAAAAAAGAAAACCTGCCTGACTTGATAATAGGAGAGGTTTCCCAAATTTATGCATTCAGATATGCTAATAAACACAACATCAAATTTATTGTTACTCTTCCCAATGCTTACCAAGAGCTTTATCATTTTTGGAATTTTCCTGATATTGAAAGGAGTATTACTATTGAAGGGTACACTGTTCAATACCAGCGTAAAAGCCACTCACTATAGAGAATTGTAAAGCTTATGCATGATGAATTTAGAGGAAAAGCTCTTTTCGTCATAAACTCCTTTGTTGGACTGGACTCTGCAAAAGTTATGCCTACTAATCACAAATTCATTGGATTGCTGGCAAACTATACTCGCAACTGCTATGAAATTGATAAAGATTTAGTATAATGGATGGACGCTTGGAAACAGAAAGGGAAAAATCAATTTGTATATGTCTCCTTCGGCAGCATGATCACCCTCAGCGAGACTCTAACATAAACTTTTTATAAGGCTTTCTTAAAATTGGAATTACCCATGATTTGGAGTTTGAATTCGCCCATTTCAGCCTAAATAAAATCTGAATTTATCTATCATAAAGAGTGGCTGCCGCAAGAGACCATTCTTGGTTTCCCAGAAGTGAATGCATTTGTCACTCACTGCGGGTGGAGTTCAATTGGAGAAGCTATATCCTCTGAAACGCCGATGGTTTGCGTTCCAATCTTTTATGATCAAAAAGGGAACGCATAATTAATTTTGAAAGGGAAACTGGGTGTGAGAATTTATTAACCAACTCCTAAGGACAATCCAGGATATCTAAAAATTGATCTGAAAGAGAAAGACATTGTCGAGGGAATTCAAACTGTGATAAACAATAAATTATATTTGGAGAGTATCCAAAGAATGCATCGCCTTAGTTTGACTTACAATACCCCAGACCTGCTGAACAAAATTATCGAAGAGACTCTTGAGTTTGGATACGAGCATCTGATAAACCACACTTATGAGAAAATGACTGTGAGAAGAGACTTAATATAGCTGAAAGAGATAATTGCGTAAAAGTATTGGCCTGCCCTTGAAAAAAAGGAGTGATTTGATTAAATAAATCTTAAACAATTGTTTGCTTATTGTTCGAATGATATATGGCTTCATGAAAATAGTTATATAAATTAATATTCGAATCAGGAGGATCAATAATTAGAGCAACCATTTAATTTGAATAGCTGCATTAAAAGAAAAGTGGATTTCCTTCCAAAGCAGTTACTCTTGTAACAAAATCATTGCTGGTTTATGTTTACCAATTATATTGCGATTTGAATTTGATAAGACTCTAATCAACAACTCACGCGTAGATTGCGTTTCCTGCATTGTTTTATTCTTAATTAATGAGCATTCAACAATTATTTTGATTTACCAGAATTAATTTAATCATTTGACAAAAAATTTAAATATGAATTCTACCCTAAAATGGTAGTCATTTTGCAGAACATTCATCAATTTATGACACAGCATATGAAAATGAAATTTGAATAATATCAAAGTTCAAGACCTTTTCGTCTAAGAAACTTGTTTCGTTTGTAGCATTGAGATAAACAGGTCTTTTATTGCTTCGAAAACCCTTCAACAAGTTCAAGACATCCCTAAGCACAGGACGGGAGTGTTTTGGCGTTCCTGAAGTCTTCAATTTTGCGGTATTTTTGATTTTTTTGCAAGTTGATCAAAGGAATAAATAGAGTTTGCTAAGTTTGCATATGCTCTTAATTAATTATTATCAACTAGGGCATAATGCTACTAATTTAAAGGCTAAACTCTAGGCTGAGATGCCAATAATTTCTCTATATGTATCGGGATAATAGTTGTTACGTATTCGTTGCGCTTTTTTCCCTTTGAGAGTCTCGGACTTAAAATAGTAGTCCTTGAGATAATTATAAAAATTATTTTGATAGTTTGGGTTCAAAGTTCGTCTCTAAGAAATTACACTCACTTTTGTCTAGTTCAGCTCCCTGTTTGAAGTATTTCCTTAATCAAGAGAAATATTAAATGATGATTATGCTCTATGGAAAAGCAAACAAGAGAAATGATTCCACAATTTTTTTCAAAGAGATGAATTCCACACTCAATACTGAAACTGATATTATTAAAGTTCATTATCCGCAAGCAGTTATACGAAACTGTTGTTACGTCATATTTATAAAATTAAAAAAAGTTGTTACCAATTATTTTAAACAACTTGAAATTTAGTCAATCATTAAATACATTGGGAAAGATGAATGTTGCAGCGTGTGTCTTATGCTACAATACGGTATAGTTTTATAATCAGTGAAAGTTAAATAATGCACATCAATAAATTTAGCATTTCGCACAACTACCGTTATCCCTCCCGCTACCTTTCTATTTACTTTTGTTGCCATTTATATTCATTTATTTAAAAATAGTACGCTAAGACCGTTTACTTAGTTTAGAGTTAGATTTTCGCCTCTGCCCAGTCCAGCTCGCCATTTAAGCCTAGCTAATCTTGAGGTAGGGCTGTGGCTGGACACTGTAGGGTTGAGAAATGTTTGATGTTTTTTGTCCATGATTTAAATTAAAGTTTTCCCCTGAATATTATCTTAACTCTCTCATTAAATTGCCTCGGACAACAATTCTTTCCTCTGAGCGTTAAGGGTCATGCTCTTCCAAAGCCGCTTTCTTCAGTTTTTCAGTTAAGAGTGATCGAACAGATCCAGAGTTGGAGACAGGTTGAGGCTGATCAGTATTGAATGAGCATTTGGAGTTGTTTTATTCTTTATTTGCGGTGATATTTAAATATTTGTTGACGATATGCTTGAGTTAAACAAGGATACTAACCATTTGCTCAGAACTAATCCACTTTTAATTTTACTTTTCCTCCTATTTTCGATTCAATTGAGAAGTAGTATTTTTTGGATCTTGAATATCAGGTAAAAAGGAGAGCAACTGAGAGATGATTTCGGCAATTCTATCAAGATAGTTATTAGCCTGAAGAGCAAGGCTGGCTGGTTCTTTTGCATGATCCGATTCTGATTCGGAAGCATTATCGATTAGAACAATTGACAGATGTTCCGAGCTGAATGACTCTTTCTGCTCATTTTATTACTAGACCAACTGATCGAAGAATTTTAGTTGGGTTTGGTTGAAAAAACTATCATCTGAAAGCACACGATTGAATTCCTGAATAGATGCATGCATACACTGAGGGTAGTGGCAAGCGAAACAGGTAATACACGTTTTTGTAATAACAAAAGCTACTCTTTGGTGTCTCTCAGTAAGGTCTATAGGTTGAGCATAGTGAGATTTGCTTGGATTAACTTGCAATTTAAATTTTAAGGATAATTTCTACAGTCAACAACAATAGACTCAAAATAATAATAAAATATATCCTGAAGGATATGATTTATTACATTATGAAATGATATCATGACTTCGAATTTCCCTATTATTTCAGCATTCTATTCTTGAATCAGGACCAGTGCCTTAACTTTTTTAAAAGAATAATGTTTCATAGTGTTTGTTTTCAAATAATATATTATTAAGCGATTTGTTTGCTTATTCGATCAGCATATTTCCTTATCCCTTAGATTTGTAAAAATTTTCTAATGCTATTTTGCATTTTTTTCTTCTGTTGATAACCAAGTATATTTAAAATGTGAGCATTTTAAGCTTTGAATATTTCGTTTCTCTCAGTTATAAGTCAATTCAATGAAGCAATGAAAAATGGATGACTCTTATATTTGACAAAATTAAGAGTTAAATGACGAGTTTTCTCTCTCTCCAATGAGAATTACCCACTAGATATGTCATCTATAATAATACTTTTATGAGGATGATTAATAAATCGATTTTCAAAATTAATTAAATATTTATCAAAAAAAGTATTTTATACATACCTTAAATTAAAGAATTTTAATTTACTTATTATTGATAAATTATTTATTAACGATTGACATTGTGGGGAAAATGATGTCCTTCTTTAATGAAAAATAGTTTTATTAAACTTTCTAGAAATATAAAACTACATTTGTCACTGGATGTGTTGTCATCGTAGGTCTTTTCGTAGGAACCTTTGCAGTATATTTTAATATATCTATAGGGAATAAAAAAATGGTTAGATAAAAAAGCAAATCCTTCAAAAAAGATATTTATTGGAGAAACAAGTTCTGGTAAATCAAGTTTGATAAATTATTTGTTCGGTACAAAAGCATAAGTGAGTATAGGAGGATGCACAAAGAGTGTGAGCTAAAAACCAATTTATCACGATCCTCATATTTAAATTTTTGATAGTCCTGGAGTTAATTTTTCCTTTCTTTAGAAAGAAGTAGATCTCAAGTTATAAAACTACGATGAAATCATTATCACTTATGATTGCTCGTTGAAACCCATTTAGTCTTTAGTGAAAAGGGTTTTTGCTCTCAAACGGTAAAACCCTTCAAAATACATTACTTTGGTTCGAACCAAATGCGATAACTTCGACGAGACTCAGATAAAAACTTTATAAGAGGAAATCGAACAAGATAAAGCAATTCTAAAAGATTGGAATTTATATGAGGATGACATATAAATATTTTCGACATCTACACACAGCAATTAATACGCAGTCAACAACATAAAGCTAAAAAATCATTTGCTAGGCGATTCAATTAAAAATTAAAAATTAACAGAGGCAGATAGTAAATGATTTATCTCGCATGCCGTATGCTATTTAACTTATATAATAATAAGTAATATATTCTGCTGTGATTTTAAACAAAAATTAGAAAATTAGAAATAAGATATAATTTGGGCCAAACACTCGAGGATGCTCATTTTTTGAACTTTCGATTGATGTTTTTTTTGATCAATATTATTTATGAAGTAACTTTAGCATGGTTTGAGCAGGAAATAATTTTGACTAACTTATTTTGGAATCATTAAATTTGATAAGATTTAATGTTATATTTTGATCAATGCTATACCGATAAAGTCTATGAAAACGAAATACTTTCTTGCAAATTAAGACTGCTTTGATCGTTATTCCTGCTTCCATAGCTCGTTGGCCTTTCGAATGGCACTTAATTAATATTTTGTTTGCCAAATCTGGATAATCGTGTAAAGTAATTTATTTTCCTGATGATCTAATTAATAAAAACGCTCCGGAGGCGGAATCGAACCGCTACGCCTTGCGGCGTCTACAGGATTTGAAGTCCTGGCTGCCCGCCAGAGCATCTCACCGAAGCAAATTTCTCACAGCATTCGACTTCAAATATTTTTTGGTCAAGTCAATAAAAAAATGAAAACAGAACCTAGTCATGAAAACGAAATGATAATCTGATTTCAAGCCCTCTGAAATTGGTTTGGGCATGAACGAATTGACTGATGCATAATATTGTAAAATGCATAATATGGTATGATGATGCATTAAATAGAGAAAATGTAATTTAAACAAGAATATTAGCAAATAGACATTGAATCTACAATGATACTCAAATAATAAATCCTTAAATGTGGTTAGAAGAAATAATATTTTGATATAAATTTCAATATTTGGTTGCTTTTTGGATTCTAATCTTGGCCATGATCTATCTCCTCTCCTCCTCATTACTACCCTCACTACTAGGATGCTCTTCTAATTCTTAACAATCAAAGCTGTGAAAATCGAGATCAAGCAGAGTACGTTAAATTGAAGCAAACTTTTCCTGAGAAGCTAACTCGATTTGTAAATTCTTTTAATCGTAATTCTGTTATTTATGACATTTCCAGTGATAGGGCTTGCCGATGACTGAATGATTCAACACTTTCGAAAGATATGTTTTCCAATAAACGAAGTTGAAATCCTATTCAAAGTTCAACTGTAGGACATCACAATAAAATAGGATAAAAGGCTCAGGAAATTTGCAAGGGAAATCTTATAAGCTCAAAGCTGATTTCTTTTCTTGGTATTTTTCGGGGTGGACTCCCTCAAGAAAGGTATTTGGGGCGTATAAGTCCATGAGGATATAAATCGCTGATTCTAAATCATCCTTTATATGTGCATCTATGTGGCAATAAAAGTACTTCGGCCAAGATGGCTTCCTAGTGAGCAAAATTTTGTATTTAAATATTTTCTTTTTTAACCCTTGTGCCTAAGATGAAAGCAATTTTGCAAAAATAGCTATGTCTTGCTGGGATTTGCATCTAGGTGAATATTTTCAGGAGATAACTCTGTGCAGACATACTTGTGATTTGATAGTCGTTCCAGCAACTTAAGCTTATATATAATATAATATACCATTTAATATAGAAGATGGAGAAGCTGTTTTGAAGTTATTGGGTCTTTGATTGTCTCCGACACTTTTCTCAGCGATGGTCCACTACTTTCGTGAACCTCACCTTAGAAAACGCTTTCATTAAGAGTGACGAATCCTTTCCATAGAATTTTGGGAGCTAAAATATTATTGACTTCTTCTTTAATTTTTCCTGAAAATCCAAATTTGTTGTGAATCTGAATATCAAATAAGATACTGTCTTGAGGTAGATTTTAACGAACTTCTTGGTCTTGATGTCAACCCCTTCGTAAGTATTATAATGATGGCCCTTATTTTTTATTGAAGTAATAAAAAATCTCTCCTCAATTTGTATTAAAGACGAATTTTTGCTTTATCCAGCACTGCTAACTAAAGTAAATGTCCTATGATTAATTTATGTCTTCGAAGTAGTCATTAGAATTTATATAAATAGAAGAAATTATTATAACGATTTCGAGATCAACTTGTTTAAATATCGGGGAGTAAAAATATTCAAAACATTGCATAAAGTATTTCCCTTCATTTTATCGATTAGACAGTCATTTCTAATAATAATATGCTAATTTACAGAACTTTTTAGATACTTTGCTTTTATTCTATAGCTTAAATCGATGAGATCAAACAATTAGAAGATTAAAAATCGTATCGAATTAAAATAATGGAAAAATATAGAATCATAGATTTATCACAAATGGGATTTTAGATAGAGAATTTTTACGCTTCTAAGGCATCTACGATAAAGATTACTTGTCCACCCGATGGATGCTAAATCGACCGTTTTTTGGTTTTTTAATCATCGACTTAATTTCCAACAGGGAAGGACGATTATTCTGATCGGGATGAGTCATCTTGATGAGCATGATGTACAAGTCCTCTCCATAAGTTTATAAAATTTATTCACACGCTATGTGTAATTTGCGATAGTTGATGACTTACTATCCAGTACAATCTTGATAAATTTACGAAATATCGGCCAGTAGTAAACACTCTATGAAATTTAAAGCCATAGTGAAGACTAGTGAAGGCTATCGGTTGCATATTTAGCGCATTCCATAATTTTCACCCCTCTGCAAGGCTTTATAAGCTTCAGGAGAAAGGTAGCACTTTTAGTATTAATCGATGTATTCCGGATCGTTCCTAAAAACAGGTTCGAGAATTCTAAGATCAAGGACAGGTGAACAAAGAAAACTATTATTCGTCAGCAAAAATTTATATGCTTTTCCTGTTTCAGGATTAACCCGTTCTCTCAAGATGAAAGTTATTTCCAGCTGCTGATAGAAAATACGCATCGCTTATTCTCGAGTAAAGGGATTGGCGTCCTGTAATCGCTTTGCTACCTCTTGCTCCAAAGTGTGAGGTGTATATTAAAAAAGAAAGAAGTACAGTCGAATGTCCGAGCATAGAGACATGTCACATACATCGTATTTCTCCAGCTTTAATAGGTAATTTTCATTGATATTTATTGCCAAAAATTGTGCGAGAGCACCGTTGGCTTTTAGAAACGGTTTTTCTATGAGGGCGTACTGGCGCCTGGAAGTTTTGTGCTGAATGACAGTGATTTCGCCGTAGACAGGGTCACAATATTTTCTTAGTGATTTGTATTCGTTTTCGATACGGGCTATAATCTGCTTGCTGTCTGTTAATCCCATGTTTGAATATATAAATGTCAATAATGATTAGAGGGATTTAAAGGTATATAATCACTCAGGCTTGTATTGAGGGGGTTCAAAGAATGAAACTGCAGGCTTGGGTGGCTCAAATCCTTAATATCAATATTTATACCTAAAAATTTCTTAAGATTGCTTCTCCACACGAAAGCTATTAGAATATAAGGCAGTAAATAGGCGGCTTCATAGAAATTCTCACCCGGTATGTTCCTGTGAGTAATTCCACGAAGGAGAGAGAATGGTTCGAAAGGAAGTCTGGCCACTATATGTCCGCTGAAGTATGTGCCAATGACATTAATAACTGCTATCATGAGTATTCCCACAACAGCATGACTTTTGAATGATGAGAAGGTCATTTGCTGACTCAAACTTTTTAGTTGAGATTCAGTGGCCGATATCTTTTTTTAGTGTCCCTTGCTTTGCGCCTGAATAACGTGGGTATTTTTTAATTTTTCCAATTTTTTATTGAGTTTCTAGATCTCGGCTGTGTAAGATAGGATCTACTTTTATTGGTGCGGTATTATTATTTGCGATAGAGCAGAAAGTAACTGATGAGCTCGCTAAGTGAACTCGAGAAAATGGCAGCAGCTGCGATCAGCACCAGCATAAAAGGATCAAAGGCAAAAGCAGCCGGGGTCTATACTGTGTTCATCTTATTTGTTGATAATTTATAATGGGATGATGCTAAAATATCAAAATTCAGGAGATATTATATTGTTCAAAATATCTGAGGGACATTATCATTTTGGAGTTGAGTATGCTCCCTATAAAATATTATATGCTCTAAAACTTATAATCAAAAATGGGAGAAGAGATTCAAAATTAACATCATTTTTAGATCTGGCATAACTTGACTTCTTTTGGGGGGAAAATGGATTTTTAGAGTTGCCTTCTTTGTTTGAACGCAAATTATAACCAAAATAACATTAAAAGTTTTGTTTGTATGAGAATAATAAATAGCAAAATAAATTTTAAATTGTTAAACATGAACTCGGACATGCCTTGAATCTACTTTACGTATGATTTTGCTCAGAAAATAGGCTTTGAAAGAGTTATTTTTGGGAATAAAGGCTTTTATCTGCCATATTTAAAATGAGATGTTTCCTATAATATTATATCTCAACCATCAACTTATGTCAGTGTATAACTGTCAAAAAACAACTTAAATTGATTCCAGCTCTCACATGATGCTTCCCTCACTCACTTCCCTCCTCACTGAAGACTGTAGTGCTTTTGATCTCAATGATAAGGTCGCGGAGGGGATTATGTAGCACAGATCCAAATGCGACTCCGTTTTGAACTGGCTCCAATCAAAGGATATTTTTATTGGCAATCCCGAAGAAATGAAGTTTTCTCACTACTAAATTCAATTGAGAAAAGCAAAGACGGAAACAGAAAAACATTCGGCGTTACATGGGGGAATTTTTGAGAGGAGGCTAAAGCATAGACTAACGATAGCAATATGATCAATGATCTCACTATGATATTTATGCTTTTTTTAATTTTGAGTCTATTTTACGAGTTCTAAGATAAGATCAAAGAGCCAATAATTATTTAAAGAGGGAAAGATATATTTAAATAGGATTAGGCTGTTCAAATATAAATTTTAGGATCAAAATATGAAATTTGACCTTCTCTTTAATGTCAACCATATTTATTTATTCTAAGTATAAATTATCTTCATGCAGAGCTAAATAAAGCCTAAGCCTTGCTTGGAGAAAAAATAGAGCCATCAAGAATTACCAAGTTCATAAATCAAGATATAAACTTTGATATAATTTAGTCTTCATACGACCTTATCATATCGTTAATGATAATTATACATTAGGTATGAACACGAGGTTCAAGCAGCTGCCTTTACTTACGCTTATACTTTGACGATATATTTGAGAAAACGACTGATTTTTATTATATTCATTCATTTCTGTGACTATGTCGTTTTAATTATTACAGGACGATGAAAAATGAATTTGAAAAAGATTCGCGATCAATGTACGGTTTGACGATAATTCCTTCATCAATCATCGAAAACAATTAGACTGCAGACATTCATCAATAAAGTTATCTACTGAAGACTATCGAAATAAAAAATAAAAACATTGATGATCTTCTAAAAGAGTTGAAATAAGCAAAGTAGCTGTATTCGGAGTATAAAAATCAGTACATTAATGAAGAAAGGAAATTAAAGATGAAGGTTAGTGATCTAACTGCTCGACTTGATGTACAGGTCAGTTAGGTATAAAAATTAAAGGCGATGAATAACAAAATGAGAGGCGATTTACAAACAGTTCGATAAAAATAACAAAGATTGATATAATCGCACACGAAAGAAATGAAATAGAGAACTTCAACTTTAAATAGTTTGGAGCAAAAGTACAACGACATGAAAACATAGAATAACAGTTTGAGAGAAAAACATTAATTTTTGATCAATAAGTGCTGCTATGCATAATAGAAGAATAAAAAGCTATAGATGTAAGCGTCTCAGTACAAATTGTAGTTGAATAATATCCAATAATAAATGACCGTTCAAGGGAAGAAGTGGTAATAATAAAAGAGGGAATTAACGAAAAGAGATATCGAGAAGGAGAAGAAGAAAAACTAGAAGGTCAAGATGAATGATAAACTCAATCAAATTGAAAATAAGATTAAAGATACTCTTAGAAAAATATGATCATTTACAATAATTTTCAATATTTATATTAGTAACAGAAAGACAGGAATACAGATCACATGAAGGCTTAATTTACTCATCTTAATATTCCTATTATTGGCTCGTATGGCACCACTAACGAACATGTTTTGATAATCCCCTGCACAGTGATTGCACACTAAAAGTTTATATTGAAGGCTGCTTTCGGCACTCCCGTCGCATATAATAAAAGACAGTTATACTATTTTAAACTTGAATTGTCTATACTGCAATAATACGAAGTTGCAGTCGTAGAAGCATCTGCAAATTGAATAGTGATAAAATTTTTATCTCGACTATTTGAGGCAGATAGGATAGAAGAGGAAGCCTCTAAGATAATATATATATTTTTGTTATTGTACTGCAACTTGATCAATTTTAAACATTATTCTGAGGCAGTGAAGGCAGACGAAGGTATTGATGAGACTAAAGTATCATTGGGAGCAATAGTTGAATCAGTTACCGAATTATTAGAATTTGAATTTTAAGAAATGCAATTGTTTTTTTGGTCGGATATGAAGCCATTGAGGCATTCGCATTGCTTTGTGGCATTGGAATAATATTTATTTTGAGGGCATTATCTACACTCTAACCCTCCATCAAAATAAGTGATTATCCTGCTGGTAGAAGGGCAATTTTAAGTGCATTATCTATTATGGATAAATATTTTATTGATGGAAGAACAATTTGGATTCTTTTGGCAAAGTGTTGAAGGAGATTGACCCAAGATAACGTAAGATATTTAAATGACTTGAATGAATTCCCAATCTTTGACAGAGTACACAAAAGAGTAATTATTATTTAAATTTGATTGAAAAGTAAAGCTATTATTTGTATTATCGGTCATGATTGCAGAAATTCCATATAGGGCATAAAAATTAGAATAGGGGAGGATATACTCGAGATTCTTTTAATGAGATGAATTAAAATTTACATTATTTATGACTCCTCCATAAGATTCAAAGGATACTTCTTCAGGAATGTAGACTATATAGCTTAATGTTAGGGAATAAACAGGCAATGCCTCCAAGCAGGTAAATTCAATCATTAGACTGTTATAGCTAAGATATTGCGAAAGAAGAGTAAAGCTGAGACGATGATTATTTGTTGTTTGATTATCAGTATTATATCTAATTCCATTCAAAAATACCAAGACAGCATATTTAGCTGGATCTTTAACACTATTCATATTTAATATGTTAGTTATTAGATAACTGTTGTTTGATGTACTAATTTGATCAGCAATGAAAGTTTGTGCTCCAATCTCCATATCATTTCTAAAACTAATCCAGTAGTTATAGCTGATTAAACTCCACTTGTTTGGCTCATAGATAAAGTTGATAATCAAATGAGACTGAAAGGTTTTTAGGATGACTAAATCAAAGTATAGGATATCATCTGTCATGGTAAACATGCTATTAATCGCAAATGCGTATTGGAGATTATTGTTTCTGTCGTATTGTATTGGAAAGGATACATTATAGGTTTGATAGGTGAAAGATTGAGTATTGTTAACCGCAATAGGAATCGAAAAAGATGCAGAACCTACATTAAGAGAAAAATACCTGATAAAAACTGATCGATTACATTGTTCGGCTGACACTGTAATGAATAGCTTTTCGTGATAAGCATAATAACAGAGAGAAAAGCGAATATTGGCTTCGACATGGTTCTGCTATTTTAACTTGGAAATGACAATTAATTATTCAAAAAGGCACTAAATACTAAAGAATTAAAGAAATAGGTAAATTATCTTCATAATAAAATTTATAGCGTTCAAACTGAAAGGTTTGCGTTTACTATAACTTATAAATCAATAATTTTGTAAACTTCCCAGCTTAGTTTCATAAGTAGCAATCATCAGGCAATAAAAATTGATAACTCTAAAGGACGACTCAGCAGTCCATATTTTGTTATGGCTTTTTTAAGCAGCTTTATATGTGCTATTAAAGAATGAAAAAAAAATATCAATGAGTCTATCTAAAATATTAAGATAAATTTGATGATTTTAATGATATTTTGATACATGCATTGCTTAGAAGAATCAAAATTTATAAAACAGATTTATTGTCAATATGAATTGTTGGGAGCTTATCCCTCAGAATTGAGTATTTACACAGTTAATTAAGATAATGACAGTCTATTTATAGTAATACTCATAGTTAATGAGTTGAGTACAATTTTACTTCTCTAAGCATGCGAAGCATATGATACATTTATGATAATGTGAACATATTCTTTGCTAATAGCTACTCTATTAAGCCAAAATGAAGATAATATGCTCGGGCAAATACAAATGGAGAAGAATCAAGAAAAGGAAACAGAAATTATGCTTAGTTAAATATTAATAGCTGCAAAAAATAAATACAGAATTATCACAGCTATTTTGGTCACACTCTCAGCAATCCTTTCAGTGATTAAACTTAGAATGAAACTTGGCAAACGTCTTTTTTAATTACAATAAAAAGTCCTTAAAAGGCATCTTTAGATTTTTTTTAATAGAAAATGAAAAATGAAATGAGTAATCGTGAGCAATCTCAAACTCGCAATTAAACGTAAATGGAGGGTAGGATAGTTAAATATAATGAGTGAATTATGCCATATTTCAGATTTTTTGGGATAAGTAAAATAATATATATCAAAGCTATTCTTCAATTCATTCATAATAATTTAGAATTATATTCTACCACTGAATCATAGAATATGGATATCTAAAGCATTCAATGGACTGGACAAGGGAGGAGGAGTGATTATAGTGGGGAAGATAGTGGGCTTAGTGAAACGGTGAAAAGGAATCATAAAAAATTGCAGCACTGTAAAATATTTTCAAGAAGAATGTTTGCCAAATTTAAGGAGAGTCATTCCAAAAAGATATAGAAAAAGATGTTTTCCAAATCAGAGCTGATAATAGTGGAATCTTTAATTCCTGAATGGAACTTCAATTACTTTGATTTTTCAAGTTTGGAAGAGTGATTCTTTATATTATTTTTAATTACTCAAAATCTTACGATGATTCTAGGGTTTTAAAGGATCTGTGGCTTGTCAGATGTTCATCAACACTTTTATTATGTTAGAATTTGGGCTTACTTAATTTCAGGTTATTTTACCATATTTTTTCGAATCATTATAAGTCCTGCCTTTTCCCATTAATTCTAAACTTAGATAAAATTAAAATATGAGTTTATATATACAGTTCGGTCTTTCTCAGAATGAAAAGACCCAAAATCAAGTTATAAATCTTAAATTAATATTTTTACAATCATTTTTAAGAATTTTTTGCTTATAATGCAATAATTTTATTATATATATTCTTTCTTGTTTCAGAGGTTTATATTTTTATTGATGCTAACTTTTCATGGGAGAAGTGAAAAGGGAAGTAAGAATATTCATTTATAGCTGAGATACCTTTTATTAAAAACAAAAAACAAAAATAGTATTTTGGTCGAATAATTACCAGCACAAGAAAAGCGAAGAATCAATATTCAAAATAGTAACTTTAAGAGGCAAAAAATGGTGAGTTCTTAATTTAGCAAAGAAATTAAGAAATCGAGCTATGCACCCAAAAAATGCATTTATGGCAACAAATAGCATGATATTTAAAGTTGTGGTCAATTTTCGTAATAAAAAAGAGATATCAATAATTTTGACTAACTACTCGACGATCTTGGTTGTTGTTGATTTATTAAACAGTATAATATTCGATATTTTGTTCAGCTGATCTCTTTAGAAAATAAAAGATGTAATATTTCCGCAATAAGTCAAGAATAATGATAGCCTATTTATAAGTTTATTGATTAATAGTGACGTGGGTTGGAGTTTTTTCGCCTTGAAAAGGATAAGCATATGATATGTATATGATAACTTCAACATATTTTTGATATTGCCAATGAATATCCAGCAATTCCCTAAAAGTAGACATAAAATGCTATTGCAAATGTAATTAACCGTGAATTAACACGACAAATAGAATTTACGCGCTACTCCATAAACAGCTACAAAATAAATGCAGAAGCACAGGTTTTTTAGTCACAAATTCAGCAATAATATCAAATGGCTAAACTTTAAATAAAACATAAGTGATATCTTTTATAATTCTTCTTTCGAAATTCTACAAAGGCATCTTTATAACTTTTTATGAAATAGAAAATGGGGGGAACAATCTCAAACTTGCAAGTAAATATAAATCAAATGCCAAAATAGTGAAATATAATTATTCCTTTATACTTTACGTAATGTTTTTGGGATAAGTAAAATGATTCATATCAAAAACTATCCTTTAATTAATTCATAATAATTTAGAATTATAATCCCACACTTCATCAATAAAATATGGATTTCTAAACCAAGGAATGGGCTGGACAAAGAAGGAAGAGCGATTGTGGCGCGAAGGGCAGTGCGTATAGTGAAACAGTCAAAAAGGAAAATAAGAAATCGCATTATTATAAAATCTTTTCGAGAAGAATTTTTGCAAAGTTTAAGGAGAGTCTTTCTAAAAAGGTACAAAAATAAATGCTGTCCAAATCATAACCGATGATCGGGAATTCTCTAATTCCGGAATGGGAGTTTAATTACTTCGATTTTTCATCTGTTTAGGAGTGATGTTTTAAATGTTATTTTTAATGACTCAAAACTCTGGATAATATTAATATTTGAAAAGGATCAGTGGTTCATGAGAGTTGAATTAATAATTTAAATCTGTTAAAATTTAAGTTAGAGTAATTTGAGGTTATTTCATTTTGTTCATTGGAATCATTATAAGTCCAGCAAATTATTATTGTTTTTAATCTTTACTAAAAATCAAAATATGAATTCAGGCATCAGAAATATATTTTTTTTGAAATCGCGATACGACAATAAAGTCATAAATTTTAAATTAATATTTTTAAAATCGGTTTTCAAAATGTTTCCTGATATTATTTTATTCGATAAAAATATTTTTCTGATTGTCATATATTTCAATGCTTTTCATGTTAATATTTATTGGAAGACTCTGAAAATAAAGGAGGAGGATTCATTTGCTGCCTTTATATTTTTAATTAAAATCATAAGATTAAGAACAGGGATGCAGTTTGGACATAATGCTTATTTAAATTCATATTTGCAAAACAATAAATGGGGTTGGGGTTGGGGTTGGGGTTGGGGTTGGGGTTGGGGTTGGGGTTGGGGTTGGGGT
>Ga0302188_10000420_pt1 | contig 36568 bp, 30 predicted proteins | sample II_Bog_E2_1_FD_198783 | JGI IMG/M metagenome (GOLD analysis project Ga0302188, IMG submission 198783) | Peat permafrost microbial communities from Stordalen Mire near Abisko, Sweden - II_Bog_E2_1 | ecosystem: Environmental > Terrestrial > Soil > Wetlands > Peat | place: Sweden: Abisko...
TATTTATGTCATTTCAATCCTATAGTTTCTATTATCTCTCTAATAATTTAAATGATCCATCATGAGAACTGTCCTCTTATTGATAGCCTGCCTATCAATAAAAAATAGCCTCCAATAGAGGCAATTATATTTTGAAGCATGGTATTTAGCAATTATTTAATAATATAGTTTATGAATTGGCCTGTACGTTGTTTTCTTTTCTTTAATTCTATTAAACTATACTTTTAGATTAATTTTAGAGATTGATATCTATAATTTACCTTTTTACCTTTGATTTCACCCGTATATTAAATCATCAGATAAATTTTATTCATTCCTTTGATGAATGGATTATTTATTTTAAAAAATCGAAGTTGTTCTTCCAAAATATTTTTTCGCTTTATTCAAAATTAAAATCAAAAATACCAAAAGAAGAAAAAAATTATATTTTTAAATATTTAAATCATAGCAAAAATTGATAAAATATATCTTTTGTTTAATATTACAAAATAGTATAGGGGGTTTATAAGCAGCTGATAATCATAACATCAGTCAGACACTTTCAGTCCAAATCATTGTATGAAGGGATTGGGAGGGTTATATGATGATTGTGTTTGCCTTTTAATCCCCCAATTAGTGGACGTCCATTTCAAGCTATCTGCAATGGTTTGTGATGAAGATGAGTTATCGATTACACTTGATGAAAATTGGTGTTTTTTGAATGATAAAATAGGGAATGTCATAAATATGCTATCAGGAACTTCTTCTTCAGTTTATAATCTCCTTATTACTGACTAATTTTCTATATCAGAAGGTGGATCTATGAGCAATTACTTCTTTTGGCCCTCTAATTTAAAGTTCAAATTGGAGGAAATTGATTGAGACTGTGATATTTTAGACAAGTTATCCATCTGTAGCCTACTTATTATAGAATTGTAGTTTAAGTGCTGAGTTAAGCTGCCCTAGCTGTCCTATTCCTCAATCGTTTTACGTGCATCGCTATCATTTTTTTGACCCTCAGTAAGCGGAGTTATCTTCCTTAGGACAGGCTAAAACTCAAAATCATAGTGTACTCCCATATCCATATCACAACAAGTTGCGCCCATGCTTCTTATATTATTTTTAGCATACCTTTTAAGACTATTAAAACAAAGCTTAATAAATAATTCATTTTATCAAGGAAAACTTATCAACTTCAAAGTGACTTAATACCTTGTAGCCAAATAAGAACCATAACTGATCATTCAATAAATTTAGCAATCTTTTTCCTTGGCATTTTTTTGGTTACGATCTCCAATTACATTATTCGTTGAAGAATTAGCTGTTTTGCTGGCAATGGGTGCGCTAACCTCCACTTTTTTCACTGCAGCTTCACCTTTTTTTGTTTAGTTGACAGTAGGTTTGGGAGTTGCCTTTTTTTCAGAAGTTAATGGATTAGATTGAGGTTACAAAGTATAAGATCGTTGTAATTTTTTAAGATCCTCTTTCTTGGCTTTTTCTACGTCAGGTTAAATAGATTCTGTGGTCTTATTAACAGGCTTGTTTTTCTTCTCCTCCTCGATAATTTCACAGCCGTAAACTTTAAAAGTGATCTATATAGAATAAAGTATACTTTTGCTGTGGTTAGGAACTGTAGCAATCCCGGTGTAATTTTGCTAAATTTATGAAGTTGTTTATAATTAAATTAGGGCATGTTGGTGCGCTCTTAAATCTGCATATAAAGTAAATTACGACATTTGTTTTGAACTTCTCGCGTTCATATTAGTTGATCTTAACAGTATACTCAACATATATATTCCTATAGTTTGTAGGGATCCGAGCTGACTTTATCACTACAAGGTAGTAAAGAGATTTATCAATCAGTTATTCAGGTTCGAACTCTACTTACTCTTCATCCATTTCCTCGCACAGGTTGCGCAGTCCTGTTTAATCAGTTGGAACTAGATTCACTATAAGTTCTCCACAATGCTCGTCTTAACCAATAATCGGTAGAGTGGCTGGGTTATCAAACATATAAGCTAGTGCCTTTGTGGTGAGAAAACCTCTACCAATGAGAGTATGAGTCTGTGGATCCCAGAAAGGGTCATTACTCTCTTCAAGGAGAGGTATTATTCCAGTTTAAAAGTACTGTTAACTCATGTCCTTGATAATATAATAGCGGTTAGAAAGAGTTTCTGTATCCCACCAGTAACTATATCCTGCCTCTCTGTTGATGACCTTAACCAAAATAGTTCGTTTCTTCATTTCTAAATCATCCTCATCATCCTCTTAATTTGAGAGCATCATTTTTACACTCATTGACACGTTCTTCTTGAACTCTTTAGCTATAAGGTTGAGTTCTATACATTTTGGTAGGGCCTTCAATAAACTACGCTAGAATGTAAACTTCTCCTTTGATTTTTCCTTGCGCTGAGTCTAGCTGTCCTTCATCTTCTTCTTGTTATTTTCTATCTATTTCTGTTTTTAAATAATCATGGCTTGCTCCTCTCTAATTTTGCTTTACAATTCAGCTCTCTAGCTTTCCTTTTCCTCTTACATTTTTTTTCTCAGAGACTCGCTTTAGACTAAACTTTTTTGAAGTTCAACGAGCTCTTCCTCTTTCTGTTTTAGAATGGCATCCGTCTCCTCTTTAAGTTTGCGCTATTTTTATTCGTTAATTTATCGCTCTATAGACTATTTTTTGAGATAGAGCTCATTTTGAGCGTAGTCCCAGTCAATATTCTTTTCATCAATCTCTTCGCGAGGAAGTGCACCTGGAATAAGTATCAAAAATATATTGTTAGTTCCGAAGCTTAGTCTATCCATATGATAAAGCTTCTCTTCTTTGTTGATCTCATCACCATTGAGGAAACATCCAGAACTATCACCACCATTCCAATTTAAATAATAATTTTCTTATCTTTTCGATATAAATGCATGAACTTTGCGAATACCCATGCCACCAATTTAAATATCGTTGGCCGGCTACGACCCTCTTTTGCCTATCTTACTCTCATCCCGATCGATTGAGCATTTTATTTTACGACTAAGCTGGGGATCTTGATTGAGGTTTTATAGATGAGGGCGAGTCAAGTCAATTTTTACATAGGAATCTTACTCCTCATCTTCCTGCTTCTTTTTGTCAACACGAGATGTGGAGTAGTCCTCGTTCTTTTGTGAGAGGAATTTTAATTCAGCAACGGCCTAGCTACGCATTTCAATCATTTCTGGAGTGATGGAGAATTTCTTAAACATTTCTTCCATCTTCTGTAGCTTATCCTTCAGCTCCTCCCGCTCTTAGGTTAGGGTCCGTATTAACTTATCCGTCTCACTCTCGTTCACGGTTGCTTTATTTTGAATCTTTTTAGCTTGATCAGCATATCTCAGAGTTGAGAGGGTTTACTCATAGTTATCAGTAGCGGGGGAAATTGCGCATATCATCAGTGTTTTTGAATTACCACCAAGAGCGTTTTGTAGAATACGAGTTAAGCAGGAATCACGGTAAGGGACCACATGACCTTTGCCCTTTCCCATAGCCTTATCTGCCAATGCACTAATGACCAAACCCAGTACTGATAAGCTCTTATTGATACCTGCTGCTTCTTTGAGTCTATCACCTGTAGCTCCTGTTTTTCCTACTTTTTCACTGCCTGCCAAATCTACAAGGTAAATGACGGATAACTTTTCTTTTTTCTTTCCATCTATAATATCAATTTGCTTAAATTCTATGGAAATGATGGTGTGCGCACGACTTGAGCTGGCATTCATCTCTGTAGCGGCTATCGAACGGTTTCTACCTCCTTCCTCCATTTTTTTCTATATGGCTTCATAGGTATCAACAAAATGCTTACTCATTCCCTCCACGTAGATGCCAAGGGTTTTATGTTATCTGATTTTATGTCCTTCCTTTGGTCGCTTTGCGATGGGAATCAAAAGGTCTTGTACTTTCTCATTGTAGATCTCCATCATCGATACATTAACCTCAAAATCTTTGTTCTTGTCCTAATTATTAGCTATTCGTCTGAATATCTACTCGCATGATATAGGCACGATTCCCTGAGTAGGAAAAGGCATACCTTGTTGGCACCGTAACCTACCATGGAGTAAGACTTGCCAGACCCAGTCTGCCCATAGGCAAATAGACAGCAATGATAGCCAGCCCATGCATTGCTTAATATTTATAGTCCCACTGCTTCAAAAACTCGTTGTTGGTCTGCATATTTGTTAGTTTAAGGGCTAAATAGCTGACGAAGTACACAAAGTAGCCACTTTAATCAGTTACAAAGGAGTCATGAGACCAAAAGGAGTAGTCAAAAGAATAATCGCGTGGATGTTTATTGGGGTCTTATGCGTCAAAGAGACGAGTCATATTGCCGATCATATCCACACAGAGTTTGCAGTTAAGGGCAGTCTCACGCTGATTGAAGGGTCGCACTCGCACTCCTACCTTCACGCTCATGTAATTATTATCATTTTCCAAATCATCATATTGTTAGCATGAACCATTAAATTGATTTCTCCAATCTAAATTTAAGCACTAAAAAAGCAGTTTCAATAATTGAAGATAATAGTCTATATAAGTTAAATAAATGAATTTATGAAGTTAATGAAGAAAAAATATAGCGGATCCTATTTTTATCGGATATATTTTTCACTAAAATTAGCAAAATATTTACTTTGCTACTATTAAGAGCTGGCTTAGATTTAGCAGCTCCATTTATGAGATATTTTAGAGTAAATATGATCAAAAAATATCAAATATTCACTTTACTACATTCGAGTAAAGTTTAAAGATAGAGGTTATAACCACTCTCCTTCTTTTTAGATGTTAGCTTTTGGCCATTAATGACACTCGTTTTGTAGTTAGAACTGCAGGAACGCTGAATTCCATTAGATACTGGAAGCTGCAGGTTCGAAAAATGTAACAAAATTGATCAATAGTCATCGCTCCTGTTTTCTAAAAGCTGTCTTCGGCACCAGGCATCTCTTCTCTTAAAGTCTCGGGAGTGAAAAAATTCAAGAGGCTGTCCCTGTTCACATATCTTCTCCCTCTTTGCAAAATTATTAATCTAACAACGTTGTAGAAGACCGATATAATTTTGTCCTCATCCCCTGCCCGTTCCAATTTAGCCACGACTCTTTTGACGATCTTCTCTGATTTGAACCTGCAGCTGAGGCAGGAGTAGAGTTGGTTGATGATATTGGATTCACTGTTCTTCTTGGCTGATTAGAGCTATTTCTAGAAATATCTTTTCCGAGTCTTCTTTATCTTTTTTATTGCAGAAACAGGTATTTGAACTGGTCTTTAGATCTCAGGCCATAAGGCTTCAGATCTCTTTTAGATCTCAGGCCCTGAGGTTTCAGGTCTCCTCTAGATCTCAGGCCTTGTGACTTCAAGTCTTGGAACTGATCTCTAGTTGATCTAAGGCCTTGCAGCTTCAAGAGAAGATCCCCAAAAAATAGCAGGGTTTTGATAAATGTTGTATTCAGGAATGATTGCTGGAGGCCCCATATAAAAATTGCATGGCGAATAGTTTATAATGTTGTGGGGATATGCGTACAAAAGGCGACCATTGTCCCAACCACAAACATAGACTCCATTTAAGTGTGACATCATCATATTCCACATTTTTTAAAATATTATATTGCACCATATAATTATTTTAGAAATCAAACCAAAGAGAGGCATTTCAAAGGTGAAAATGGGTGGGCTGACTTCAGTGGATTTGATATTCGCCATCCAGGCTCCTCTACTCCTCCTAATTAAAGGCTTCTCCATAAACTGAAAAAACTGGGTTTGGATTTTTATAAATTTATAAATTGATTAACGCATTATCTCAGCCTACTTTGCTATTTTACGATATTCTGGTATTCATATTTTATGCATTTGTTGCCTACAGAGTTTTCAGTTCCCTATATCGGTATTTATTATTTTTTTGTTTAAATCAGAGTTTTTGCTCGAATCTTCTAATGCATTATGAATCGGTTTCAATGAAATCGACTGCAAAATGATAATAGATGAACGTTTTTGAAGTATATATTGGTTTTTGAAGCAAACTGGCTATTAGATTGAGTCCCATTTATCATTTAACTTATTTTCAAGTTATTAAGTTATTGTACATCTAAGGTTTTAGCTAGGTCGATAGATCCAATTCTGTCAATCATAACAGCAACTGAATTTGTAACTATTACATTTGAAGTTTTTGTAATTGTTAAGTGATGATACAATTTAAATCGAACCGGCTGCAGATTCTCCTCACTTGTCTCATCATCGAGCAATAAGGTTGTATAAAATCATTAATAACATCAATAATTTTACAACTACTTCCATTTATCTTGAATATACATTATTAAATTAATTTTTATTGATAATTTCATCTAAAAAATAAATACTATCAAATTTTGCTGAGCCAAAGCATGTAGAACTTTTCCTTCTTACTTACATGAGAAATTATTTACCAGCTATATCTAATTATATTTAGATTATAAGAAGAAAAATGAAAGCAGCTATTGTATCAAATTCATATCATCTTCTCTAATTGCTCCCATTGACTATTTTCTGCCTCGAACCAGGGATGGAGGAAATATTCACGAAATTATTGCATAAAAATAATTTTAGTGATTTGAGTAATTTATGAAGATTCATTAGTCTACATTTTTCAGAAAATATTCAAAAGGATTCTAAAATTTAAGCAACAGTTAAATAATATTTTCAGCTATGTTTTTATCTGAAAAGAAGTAAAGTTTTGATGAAAGACAGAATCATTACTTCGAAATCATCGAACGGCTATCCGTCATGCTTTCATAATGAAACTCCAAATCTTAAATTGAGTAAATTGAACAATCTCTTGATAAGAATGACTGTTAGCAGTAAAATACTGACGAAGTAAAATTAACCGAGCAAGCCAAGCAGTATTTTTTTAATTTGTTCCTGTATCTGCTTAGTATTTTGTTTGATTCAAATTAAACTGGCTCGAGCATAGCACTTCAATTTATTAAATATGTATAGTTAAAATTAACTTGTTGAAAATCAATAGACACATTCGTATCGAATATTTTTTCGATAAGATATCTATATAGGAATATTCTTCATCAGGCTTATTCATCCGATGATTAAAGCATTGTGGAGGGCGGTTTTAACCACTCTTCTCCTCTTTAGATGTTAACTTTTTGCCATTAATGACACTCGTTTTGAAGTTAAAACCGCAATAACACTATGATCCCTTAGAAACTGGAAACTGCATGTTCGAAAAATGTAACAGAATTGATCAATTGTCATAGCTCCTGTTTTTTAGAATTTGTCTTCGGCACCAGGCATCTCTTCTCTTAAAGTCTCGGGAGTGAAAAAATTCAAGAGACTGTCCCTGTTCACATATCTTCTCCCTCTTTGCAAAATTATTAATCTAACAACGTTGTAGAAGACCGATATAATTTTGTCCTCATCAATTCCCCGTCCCAATTTAGCCACGACTCTTTTGACGATCTTCTCTGATTTGAACCTGCAGCTGAGGCAGGAGTAGAGTTGGTTGATGATATTGGATTCACTGTTCTTCTTGGCTGATTAGAGCTATTTTTAGAAGCATCTTTTCCGAGTCTTCTTTATCTTTTTTATTGCAGGAGCAGGTATTTGAACTGGCCTCTAGTTGATCTCAGACCTTGCAACTTCGAACGAAGGTGTCGAGAAAGCAGCAGGGTTTTGATACATGTTGTATTAAGGAATGATTGCTGGTGGAAACATATAACAATTGTTTAGTGGATAGTTGGCAAGGTTGTAGGAATATAAGTTATTAAGAAATCCAGCATCATGGTCATAAGAAAAATAATCACGATTTTGGTTCGGAAACATTTCTCTCTATTGTTTTAAATTATTATATCTCTATACCAATTATAGAAAGAATTTAGCATTAAACTCAGGAAAGGCATTTTCCAAGATGAAAATGAGTTGGTGGATGTAAATTGACTTCTTATTCACCGTCCAGGCTCTTATACTCCTCCAAACTAAGAGTTCCTCTTCTAAAACTAAAAACTGTATAGCCTATGAAAAATTCATGAACGCATGATCTCAAACCTACTTTTTTTACTTTACGATATTCTTGATTCATATTTTATTCATTAGTTGCTTAAATCAGAGTTTCTTATTGGTATTTATTCATTTGTTTCTTTACTTAGAGTTTTTCTATTCGTGCCTTAGAAAATACTTTTGAATTTGAAGTCCGTTATCCATTAAAGTGAATGCATAAATGATAGGATATTCTGTTTGCGAGTCTTTGCGCTATATTTAAAGGTATAGAAACAAACTGGTCGTTGTTTTCCCTCGCTAAGAGTTTGTTGGAAATTTTGAAATTATGCAGAACTCTCTAAAAATAAAGGTTGACAAATGAGAGTTGCTATATTGTTATAATTTAGCATTAGTTAACTATATGGTGGTTGTTAGATCAAAGAATTCTACTTTTGCAGTGTTATCTGTCTTGAACTTTAGTAAGTAAAATTTTTAAGTGGGCTGCATGTCCCACTGGGTGGAATAATCATATCAAAACAATGTGACGATAAAATAACAATTAATAGCATCAATAGTGTCACTTTTCTTATGTTTATCTAGAACTTCTTATAATAAGATTAATTCTTGATCAAAATTGAAAACAGCTGTATTTTTAGGCGTTATTTCTTTTTTCTCTCTCCCTCTTTGAGAGCTCCTTTATACTTATCCTAGAACATAATATTATTGGCATAATCTCCAAATTAGATGTAAATATAGAGTCTTAAAATTTAAGCAGAAGAGAGGAAACTGCCAATGGGTCAACCTCATTTTGGTTTATATTCCATGAGAAGCTCAGACACATGCCAAATAAAATAGCATTATCCCTGCAATAATGCCTTGAGCTATGCTTCTATTAAAATTAGAAAATCTCTTTTTAATTAGATTTGTATATTTACTTTATAATTGAACAAATTGACTGTTTTCTGATTTTATTGCCAACATTGGAGAAAATATTCTGAGAAATTATTCTTGTCTGTATCTTTTAAGCGATTTGAATGATTTATCAAGGTTCAAAGAAAATATTATTTTCTGTAAAGATTAAGAATTATTTTCCCAAGTTAGCAGACAGTCAAATGATATCTCCAGTCATCTTTGTTTATCTTGGAAAAACTTCAAACAATGATGTTGGGATCAGGGCGTAAAATATTCGAGCAGATTTTTTCAAACTTTAATCGAGAACTACTCTAATCTAGAATAAATTTAAGAATTTTGTTAGTAAATATTGAAAATATTTCAATACAAAGTTTCTCAGATTGAATGCAAGCAGGAATCATTTATTTTACTTGACTAATTAATAAAAATAGCAATATGTCTATTTTGGTCGGACAGGCATTTATTGGAGTTTTTTTAATCTGTTTTAGCGATTTCCTTCTTTAAGAGAGACGACATGATCTGGTTCTTCTTACTGGAAATATAGTATGATCTATACTTAAAACTCTTGAAAAAAAGTATACGAAATTTTTATGAATAACTATGGAAATTAAAAAAAATATTCAATATTCAATAAATGACTAAATATATAATAAAGAAAGAAAGGAAGAAACATATCAATAAATAAAGCAATATTGTATCTTTTGAAACTTTGCCCTTTATGATATCATCGATCGCATTTTTAATCTGGTCCAAAGTCTTATTTTATCAATTCCAGCAGAAGATCAATTAAAGTCAAAACTTCAGATTATTCAGTTATTCACGAATTTCGCCTAATATTGAAAAACAGAACATTAGAGAGAATACAATAGTACGAAGTGAAGTTGAAACACTTGAGAAGATATTAGATTAGCTGACAAAATCGTAAGGGAGAGGAAAATACAAATAGCAGCACTATAATCAAGCAAATTATCAATTTGTTTGTTGATTATGAGGCTTTGTTAAATTCACTTTAACTTAATTTCACTTTCATGTTGATCACTTGTAAATACTTGATGTTACGACACTTGCAACAACTGAGATTGATGTCTAAAAGATACTGAATAAAGAAAAGAATTTAATGAGTCTTATTCTTGTTGTAGTGTCTATTTTTATCGTGTTTATTTATAAGTATTCAATGAAGGAATCAGTTTATAAAATAATTAATAATTTGCTCGACCATAAGAGGCACAAAATATATATTTGAGATTCAATATCAATTATAATAACTGGATATTGATATCATTCGATGATATCGTGAGATATAAAGTATTAAGCCGTCATTGGGCCTAATCCTAACGAAGAGATGAAAGAATGGTAGTTATCACCACTCTCCTCCTCTTCAGATTTTAACTCTTAGTTTTCAATGACACTAGTTTTGAAGTTAAAATTTCAGGAACTTTCACTTCCATCAAAAATTTGAAGCTGCATGTTCGAAAAATGTAACAAAATTCATCCATGGTCATAGCTCCTGCTTTCTTAAAGCTTTCTTCGGCGTCAGGCATTTCTTCACTGTAGGTCTAGGGAGTAAAGAAGTTCAAAAGGCTGTCCCTGTTTACATATTTTCTACCTCTTAGAAGAATTATTGATCTAACAACTTTATAGAAAACTGATATAATCCTCTCCTCATCCATTGCCCGTCTTAATTTGGCGGCCACTCTTTTGACGATCTTTTCTGATTTACGCCGGTGGCTGAGCCATGAATATAGTTGACTAACGATACTGGATTCACTGTTCTTCTTGGCTGATTAGAGCTATTTTTAGCAGCATCTTTTTCGAGTCTTCTTTTCTTTTTTTATTGCAGTACTAAGTATTTAAACTTGCCTTTCGTTGATATCAGACCTTATGGATTCAAGAGAAGGCCTCCAGAAAGAAGAAGGATTTTGATACATAGTGTATTAAGGAATGATTGTTGGAGAAAGAAGATAAAAGTTGTTTGGCGGATAGTGTATAATGTTGGGAGGGTATGCGAAATTAAAAAATCCATCATTGTAACAAGGAAGATAGCAGCCGTTTAGGTTTGGTAACATTCTTTACCTTCTAAACACTAAACAAATATTATTAATTAAAACATAAAATGATTTTACATATCAATCTCAAGAGAGGCATTTTTGCAAGGAGAAAATGAGCGGGCTGAAGTTAGTGCACTTGATATTCACCGTCCATACTCTTTTACTTGTCTAAGCTAAAGGCTCCTCCTAAAAACTGAAAAAACTGGGTTTGAATTCATTAACACATTATTTTAACTTACTTTGTCTTTCTTTCTTTATTTCATTCATTCATTCATTCATTCATTCATATTATATGCAATTGATGCTTAAATTGGAGTTTTTGTTAAGTATCGAAATATATTTAGAATCGATTTCAATGAGTGACAGCATAAATAATACAATATGGAAGTTAAGAACTTTATATTTTGTTTTTGAAACATGTTGGACTGAGTCTCATGAACCAATTCAAATATCAAGCCTATATTTTGAAATTATTGTAAAACTAAGATTTTAATCAAATAAAGTGGTCTCATAGCGATCATAAGCAACCAAATTGATAGTGATTGTCGCCATAAGGTATATAGTTTTGGGAATTTTTCACTAATGATAAAATTTAAAAATCTAGGCTGACTGCAGGTTCTACTTACTTGTTCCAACATATAGAACAATATGATCGTATAAAAACAATTAACAGAATCAAAAATGATTTTTTATGCATTTGTAGTTTAGTTCTAAGAAATGATAGAACCAAATGATAAAAATAGTAATTTAAATCAAATTTTTTAAGAGAACAACAAGCCATAGTTATTTGCCTTAAGTAGAATTTTCACTATCAAGACGAAAAGGTGAAGATAATATCATCTTAAATATACGATAAATATCAGATAGCGTCAATATAATAGATTTAGCTCTTTCAAGAGTAATTAAAAGCAATTTATATTTGTATAGAACTTATAATTTAATCCTACTTTTTGCATTTAGACTAATGTTAAATACTAAGAGTTAATAATATCAATCATTCCTTTCTTTACTCCTATTGCTGCCGATATGATTTATATACGCTGTCTGATTTCTTAAAGGTCATTGGAGATTATGCTACCACTTTGCTCAAAGTTTAAGATCGTTATGCCCGCTGTATTGATGATGATGAGCCCTCCTTAGCATCTTTAATGTTTGTTGTTGGTGGAGTCATCTTTGGAATTTACATTGACTTCTCTTTCTCTTTCATAGGAGTCTAAAATTTGATTCCAGATGGCTGATATTGACCGTATGAGGGAAACTGTTGACCAATTGGACTTGGATTACCTTATCCATAATAAGATGGTGGACCTTGCCCATAGGTAGTGCCATGCCTAAGAGGGGAAGGATAAATCGATGCGCTTTGTCCAATTCCACTCTATCCTAAATTTCCTCCTTTAATCTCACTTTCTGGTCGATAACTAGCAATTCCTGATGCTCCACTTGGCAGAATTCCGCTACTTCTCCCACTATAAGTATCCCCAGTTCCTTGTCTTTCCCCTGGTTTCATCGGATTTTCCTGAGGACCTACACCTTGAACTCCATATGATGCATAATAGTTATAAGGAGTAGTTGGACTAGGCCTCTGCAAGCTTTGCTGTTGTTCTGTGTATGTCCTGCTTTAAGTCATTGGAATGCTGGACATTTGTATATTTTTTGAAGGGAATCGATTAGGATCTATCAAACCTTCGAGAACCTGAGTATTCGGATTATCGCCTCCACTACGGTATTCTCCAACTATAGGACTCTGAATATTCTGATTACTTCTATACATGAAGTTCGGCTGGGGTTGAGGCTGGATCACTCTGGTTTGGGCCTGTGAGCTTGAAATTCCTTCTTGTGAAATTTAAGCTCCTCCTGCCGAGTAAAGTCCTGAGCCTGATTCTTTTTTAAAGGAGAGCTGCTGCATCAGCAGTTTAATCTTACTTTATTGATTGTAGTTTTAATTCTTGTAGTTGCTTATTTCTTGCTAAAGTTCTAATTTTCTATCTTGCAGTCTTCGAATTTGCTGACGAAACGATTCCACTAGCCCTAAGTCAGATGTCTTCGTCATTAAGGTTTTGTTTTAATTTTGTAAATCATCAATTTGTGTCTGCAGGACAGAAATGAAATGTTTGTGTGCAGCCGGATCCTGCGTTTGTACTTTTTGTTCTACTTCAAACAATTTTTCGCGTAGAGCATTAATTTGTGAATCTTTCTGTCTCAAAAGTGCTTCGATGCGTTCATTATCAATGACGACATCACTGAGTAAGCTAGTAAAAGGTGAGTTAGGTTCACGTTGGCCACTATTTTTATAGGCCTCATATTTTTGTAAAACATCCATTATTTAATTAAGTGGTCTATTCTCAGCTACAATACCAAGCACATTATCTAAGAGGGTGGTATACACTCCTGAACTTTATTTATAATTTGAAAGATTTTAATTTTGTTGATCAGCTTATGCCTTAACTTTAGAGATTTCGTTGTTAGCATTTTCTATAAGTTCAGCCATTAAAAATCTTTCTTGCAAGAAAGTGTTAAGCATGAACTGATGGTCAGCCGTCCAGTTGCCAAGCGCTTCAAACTGTTTTTGGACAAAGTCACAATAGTTACTGAGGCGTTCCTGCATTTGTGCATTGATATCGATCTATATGTTGAGATCAGCAAAGAAAATGAGCTTTATATCGTCATCGAGTTGCAAATCTATTCTGTTGGTTTGTTTCACCCGTCTCAGTTATGCAATTAATTTTTCCACAAGAATACTTAGACTCAATTATCGTTTAACGGCGTCATCATCACTACCAGCAACCTTTATGATTTTATCAACTGGTACTTATTTCTCCACAATTTTTTATTCAACTACTTTTACAATTCGTGGAACCAAGATGAAATTTCTGAGCTCCTCTAAGAATTTATCAATAACTTCAATACTTTTCTTAACTGACGGATCTCTGATGGATTTAAGTTCCTTAGTAAGTAAACTGAGATGTGACTCAATGTTTCTGTTGAGTTCTTTGTACTTGGCTTCGTGAAGTCCGAAATCTGTTGGGACTGCAACTCCAGGGTTCTCTACTTCACAAACGTCATGCACATATTTGAGCACTTCCACAATCTGCGGCATGATGATTATCTTTTAAACTATCTTCTCAAGAATATAGGGCACTTCAATAAATTTCTCTTCAGTAGTGGTAATGGCGACAGGAACCTGTTCGAGTCTATCAATTATCTGCAAGACTTTTTCAATATAATTGACGTTTCTTACGACTTCCTTTAGTTTCTCAGTATACACTAATTTTTAAACTGCACGTTCCACTTCAACTATTTCAGTAGTGACAGTGTTGACTTAAACAATCTTTTAATGCTCACGCATGACTTCTTTCAGTGTTTATATTATGGTAGGAACTTCTACAATCTTTTCAGCAATTTTTTGAATGTATTGATTTACTCGAATTATTTGGGGAATTATTCGCTCAATTTCAACGAGTTTGGGCACCTACACAAGCTTTTCACGGATGCGTTCCACCTAATGAATCTGAGCTATCAAATTAGTCTTTTAAATGACCTTCTCGATAACCTGTTGAGCAATGACAATTTGTTCCACTTTAGTTTCAATGGGAACTAACTTTTCAATAATTGTGGGAACTTCCTTGATGATTTCCTGGAAATAAGGCACTATCTTTTCGATCTATTCGATTTGCTTCTCAATTAGGATACGTTAGACTATTTTTTATACCTCTACGACCTGTACTACTTCCTCTTTCACTGGCACGATTTTCTCAATTAATTGAGGAACTGGTATAAGCCGCTCTTTAACCTCTCTAACCTGCACAATGCGTTCTTCGATAATGTTTACTGGAACTGGAATCTCTATGGGCACGATTATTTGCCGTTCGACTTAAACAGTCTGCACACACTCCACTACTTGTGGGACGATCTTTTCAACCACAATATCTCTTGGAACCTCTTAACGTTGAATCATAGGCACTTCTCGAATGTATTCTGTAGAGATAAGACGCTATTGAATTTATGGCACACGCACTGTTTTCTCCACTATACGGTCAACAGCTTTTTCTATTTCAATGTAGACATTCTTGATAACTTATACCTCTTTTATTCGTTCTTGAATGACAGGGACCTGCACTTCCTTGAATACTTCGCGGATAACTTAGCGGATTACTTCTTTCTCAACTATTTTTTCAACTATTTGTGGTACTTCCACTACTTTTTCAACCACTCTTGGTACTATCACTATCTTTTCCACTATTTTCTCCACCTCCACTACTTTTGGAACTTCCACCATTTTTTCGATAATCTTCTAGACAATAACGCGCACCTCTTTGATACGATCTCGAATAACAGGTACCTCTACCATCCTTTCCTCCACCACTTTTATAGTCTTGGGCACCTCTATATATACGTTAATAAACTTTTCCACCTAAACAACGACTGGTTCCTTCACAATGAAGGGCTATCGCACCACTACCTCCTTTATATGCACCGATTCCACCCTTGAAATCACTGGTTTTTCCACCAACAGCTCCCGAATCACTAATACCTCTCTGATTATTGGTACTTCAACTACGCGTTCAACTTCTTTAATAACTTCTCTAGGCACTTCTATAATTCGTGTGACTATTCGTTCTACTTATTTGATGCGTTCCTGAATGACCAACTTTTCTCGAATGACTTCAACCTCTCTTATTTCTGTCACCACAGTGTTCGCTTGCTTTATTACCTCTATTCTTTGAGGAACCTCTACGATGCGATCACGATACTGTGGAACAGCAACGATCTTTTCGACAATTCGATCTACTATCTGATACTTGACTTCAATATGATTTTAGACTTCACGAGCGCTGCGATACTCAACCACAGGAACTATCTTCTCCACAATTCTTTACACCTCTATTATTTTGGGTACCTCTACCACACGTTCAACTATTTTCTCAACATAGACAGGCACTTCTATAATTTTTTAAATTATGGTTTCAATTGGTACTATTTTTTAGTGGATAACTTCAACCTCCTGGTACTAAGTTTGGATATGATTGATAACAGTTTCGACTTACACTGGCCTGTCAACTTCCACAATCTTATCTCTGAAAACTTCTACTTCCATAATTTTGCTCACTTCCCGCTGCATTTCAACCAATTTTTAAACCACAGTGGGTACCTCCACCACAGTTTCAATTCTAGTCTAAACTGGCACCAGCCGTTCCCTTTAAGTGTGAACAACAAGAGGAGTTTCAATAGGCACATTGATAATACGGTCAACTTCTTTTATCTTCTCAACTTCAACAATTTTCTCCACTATTTTTTCGACAGTAATAATCTTAGGCACTTCCACAACTTTCTCGACTATTTTTTACACAATCTTTTATACTTATACTATTCTAGGCACCACATTGAACACTCTAAGAACATCATCTGCATTGACAACATCTTTTATCTCAGATCGAATCATAGATATAACTGATTCGTCCAATTATAGAGGAAGACCAGTTTTCTTTTTTAGCTTTTCAAGTTATTCAAGCAATACTTTGACCAATATTCTTAAGTGGAATTCTACCTTTCGTTATTTGTCAGCAGATGCAGTGTATACATTTTCAACTTTGATAATTTGTGGCACATATCTCACAATTTGGATTAATTTTTCCACAGAGTCTGCCTGTATCTCACCCACCACCTCTTGCTGTAGAAACTACACTAACTACGGAGCTATCTCTGTCTGCAGTTTGGGAAATTTCAGGAATAATCTTTTTAATTCATGAGAAAGAACATGAATAAGATGTTTAGTATTCTCTTGTTATACAGGTACTTATACGATTTTGCTTCCCTCACTGCCTTACAGATTGATAACTACTGTTCCATTGATTGGCATTGCCACTATTTTCTCCTCCTGTAATAGCCAAAATATATTGTCAACAGCTCCTGGAAGGTGATAGCCAATATTATCTCTGGTAAGCTGATTGACAAACTCCCCAAATAGTCCAGCCGCTGCTGAGAAATTTTCCTGCAATCGTTTATAATTCTGCATATTGCGGTAATTTTGGATAGAGAGCTGCATCTTTTGATAAAGCTTTGTTTCAGGCATATTGTTCAGGAAACCTTCGATAATTCTCTCCACCTAGAAATCAGTAGGACCTTGTTGTAGATTGCTGAGCCTTTCAAACTCACGGAAAAATTGAACAAGTCTGGTTTTATATTGTACATTTTCAGATTGCTATTGATAAACACGTGACCGGGCCAAACCGCCTGACAATGATTCCGATTTTATTTATAAACTACCAACTTCTCCCAAATCAGGAATGTTAACTCCTTCAAATATAATCTTTTAGTTTTCACCTAACCTAAACCTATTTATCTCCACATTCCGTTTGAGGCGATTAAGGGCATCGCGATAAGCAGTGGAAACTGCAACTTCAGCAACAGCTGAATTGTGCTTCAAAGCTATGATTTCTTCTTTCCTCAAGAGTTCAGCAGATAGCTGTGTTAGCTGATTTTATAACTCCTGTTCCCTCATCACACTGCGCCTCAGTTTCTCTTCCAGACTTTACACCTGCCTCTGGAAATTGAGGATTTGATTCTATTTATCATTGAGTAGCACACTATAATCTAAAATCCTTTCTTGTCCGTTTTAATCCCGGATTGAATAATTTATCTTTCTTTTCAGCAAACCTTAAATTTAACTTTCAAGTAAATGAAGTCGTTTGTCTGTATCGCTAGGTCCCTCACTCCGGATGCCTTCTGCTATTTGCGAGCCCCAATTTCTGCGTAACTCTAATACCACATTTTTCAAATTGATGAGAGTACTGAGTTCTGTGTTTGGGGAATGAACTAGACTGCGTGGATCATGTTCCCACTGCAGTTCACTTCTGACTGGACTACTTTCCTTTAATCTTCTTCTTTCTTAGGATGGATTCATATGGTCGTTAATCTTTTTTATAAATATAATATTACCTGCAACTGATTTGTTTTTCAATTAAACGGTTACTGAAAATTATATATTCTCATTCTCAGCTCTTTTGTTATAAAGCATCACCAAATGAGGAGATTGAAATTTTCAATGATATATCTACAATATAATTTAATCAAGGATGAAATTGTATAATCTGTTTGAAGATGATGAGGGCCATATTTAACGACTTATTATTATCAGATCATATTGATTTTATAAGTGATGATACGATAATTAAATCAATGCTTCAATAAAGAGTTAAGCTTTCCTGAAAACCATTCACTCAGTATGCGAGCACGTACGCGATTAACATCCACACTACCTCCCTTCCCGAATACTTTCCAAGCTTTGCCCACTTTGCTTAGAAAATCATTCACTGACGTGAAATCTTGAATCGTAAAATGTTCCAGAACATCATTACGGTCAAATAGACTCTTCTGCTCTGAAATGCCTAAAAATAAGTTTCTAATCACTGATTCTTACTGCGCAAAGATCGATTATTCAAGGATAGGATTGGGGAGAGTGAAAAGTGGATAAGCAGTATTGTCAGACAGCCGTAGAGGAGAGTCGATGAGGTTAATGGTGTTGGTTATCTTGATTAAGTTGAGTTCATAAGGATTTTAATGATATTTACCAACATGCTTAGCAAGATGTGTGATAAGACTGTGTTTTCCAGTAAGTGTTTTGCCTGCAACGAGTACATTTCCCGAGCCAATTTCTTTCAAAGCTGAGATTATCTCTTCAAGATAGGCAGATTTGAATTTATTATCATAAGTGAATTTGAGAACCTTTCCATCTTCAGCTTTTACTAAAGGCTAAATTTTGGCAATATCAAAGCCCTTGATTGTATCGACCTTGGTAATCACAGTGACAATGCGAATTTTGTGTTGTTTGCATTTTTCTCTAAATTAACTGTCAATGCAAAGTTGGGGATTCCTAACCTAAAGTAATTCAAGAACAATTTGGACATTGGAAAAAATAGTCTACAAGTTGTTGACATATTTTTTAATGAGATTGTCCTTTGGTTTTGGCAAATAAGCGCATTTGTTCTCGATGTTGGTGAGACCATAGCTACTTTGATCAAGTGTTGTCACTTCAGTCTGAATTTCCTTGGGGAGTGCGCGCTTAGCCTCTTCCAGAATCTGCTGTTTAAAGGGGAACATGTTGGGTAAATAGTCACTATGTGCAATTCCCTTATGTTTAAGTCCTTGTCCCTTCAGTTTTCTTGCTTCCTTTCGAACTCTCTTTTTGTGTTGCTTGACTTTGCGCTCTATCTTATACTTGGTCTTTAAAGTCTTTCGCTTAGTTGGTTTGCCCCTAGGCTTGTTCGCGAATTTTGCCATTTAATATATACTAAGTTTTCAACAATACATTTTTACATAGATCATTAATGCTAATTTCAAGGCTCTGCAAACCCTCGTGACTAGAGAAAGGCAAATTAGTTAAAAAATAAAATTGTCCTGCGAAGAGCTCGTTGAGACGATTTAAAATGTTTATCAAGTTTATTTTGAATGGATCATAAAGCAAGAAATAATAATTTTGATAGCTAAATTGTTCTTATTTTGCTTTTACACGTGATAGTTTGATCAATTGATAATGTTGTAGAATTTATTGATATTATTTTATTGATGGTTTCTTCACAAAACAATCATTTCTTCTAAAATTTTAGATTTCCAATAATCAATCAAAAAATTGGTATCGGTTAACAAGATGACAGTTCAATATGGTGGATAGAGTGAAGAATATTTAATTGATGATATTTGAGTGAATCAACAGCCCTTAATGTCAATGTGCTCCATATGGGCAATCATGCAGATACAAGGCCAGCATTCTGGTTTCATTTTGTTGAAATATTTCATGCAGGCCAGATCGGCGGCAGTATCGGCTCCTGAAGATTCAGCAGCTTTTTTGCAGACGGGGTATGCAGCTCTGAAGTCATCAACACAGGCGATCTGAGAAGCCTCTGTGCATTGTTGAGCAGCAGCGAACATCATGAGAATGGCCAGTATTGCGATAACCAAGATGGCTTTCATGGAGATTTATAATTATAGCGCATTAATGACGCATTTTTACATATATATGATGATATGGCTTTTATTAAAGACTTGATGGTCTATTAATTTAATTATGTCGATACTAAATCAACAGCTCTTGACTTCGAGATTCTCTTTTTCAGCGATGATACAGATGCACGACCAGCCTATGGTGAAATTTTAATGCAGTATTAAAGGCTGAGCAAATTCCATCCTGGACCTATTTCTTATTTTCAATAATTATCACAAACAGCATAAGCAGTTCTTAAGTCATTGAGGCAAACAATTTGCTAATTCTGTGCATTAAAGGTTAGAGATAAAGAGCTCGAGGCTAAAGTTGCAATAACGAAAATAATTTTAATGGAGGTATACTATTATATTTCATTGAGATCGCGATATCAAATCAAATGATAAGAAAATATTCCGCCATGCCAACTTTAAATTGGATAAGTTATAATAATTCTATAGTAATACGAAAATATAAAAAATTGTCTTCCTGTATAGAGATAATAAGATTGTATTACCATTGAAAAATATTAATAAACTTAAACTAATTGAATCATCTACCAAAATAGATTTACTTTACATTAAATTTTCCTTGTTTTTATCGTTTTATTTTAGATGATTGTAAAATTTAATCATTTGTTTATAAAAAAACATTTCTTTTGATATTTAGATACTTTTATTGAAGTTCTATAGCTCTGCATTGGATATTTTCATATAAAACATATTCTTAAAATTGCTTCGATCTAAAATTATTGGTTAAATTTAAATTCATAAAAATATTTAAAAGTTGATAATGTAAGCTATATTAACTTAATGAAAATATAGAATTAGCTATGAGTAGAATATATATCAGGCAGTCTACTATATAAAGTGGTAAAGTATCAAATTCACCATATTATTTAGAAAATATTAAATCCATGCTTCAGTATTTTGATATTTATCTTATTTAAAAACACAACTCTAAATTCGATATTATAATTTTTAAATATTTTCAACTCATATGCACAAATTTCTTATATTCGCCTTATATTTCATTATAGTCAGGAGTGATCCTTTTATTAATCAGCTTAATCTTCTTTCTAATGCTTCTGTTTCAGCTTTGCAACCTTTTCTAAATACAAATCCTGCTATTAAAGCCGTTCTCGCAACCAATGGCACTTTAGATCAAAATACTCAATTTGTCCCTCTTATTATGTTTATCCTCAACAATTAAACAGTTTTTAAAATCGTCTTGGGCAACATTTCAAATAATAATGCGTTCTTTTGGGCTAATAATATGTCAATTAGTGATACTAGAAACGTTATTGCCTTAATCATGAACAGTAGCAGTCCTTATCCTGTTTCTACTTTTTATCATATTTTCACAGATTCGTTTTATTTGATCAGCGAAAAATAGTGCCAGTCAGCACTCAGAGTTGTTTTGAGTACAAATTATACAATGGCAGTATCAAATATATTGGCGCCATTGAAAGGATCGTATTTTTGGAATAAAAGATGTACTTTATCAATGAGCCCTAATTTAGTCCCTATAGCTGATTCAAAGATAAATTAACTCACTATTGATCAGAAATTGCTTTTAGTGCCAGTTTTATATCGATTGGGAGTTGTGCATACCGTAATATTCAATGTTAGTTGACTAAAATGATATTTCCATCAAAATTGTTCTTATTTTGTTTATACTAGGTTGCATAAACCGTAAATTGGTTTCATAAATTATTGAATTTAATCTTCATTACTCTTATTAATGATTGAAAACCATGAACAAGATCAAGAAATCATTGCTAAAATTTAAATTATATATATTTTTATTTTTTACTTAAATTTAAGTGGAAGGATTTATTTTTTCCATTATTATTTTGTATCATTTGTATTTGTATTGATTTTGCAGCTAATTCGGATTCAAATAATCATCTTTTTGCTTTGACTTACATTATAATATTTACCTTTTAAAAAATAGAAAATTGTAAACATGACCATTCCTCAATCCAAACTAATGGTTCAGCTATCAAGAGAGTAGGGCATAGTTGCTCGATCCGATTTCAGCGAGTAGGTCATCGACGATATTTATAATACGATTTGCAAGCAAGAACCAAAAAATCTAATGTTGTCTTAGTTTATGGCACTGATCATTGACAAGGAATTTGTCCGAAATTCTCATCAACTGAAATATTACGTTGATCTCTTTGATTCAACAAAAAATTTATGCCTCAATCAGCAATCAGAAGAAGGAAAAAATTCACTTGAAGGAGAGGATATGAGATTCAGTCGGAAGAAGTTCACCTATTTGCTTCAGCAAATGGCTAAAAATCTATTCCCTGGTTACTCAAACGCCTACTAAACTGTATTTTTTGACAGACTGACTCGTAGTGAAGGGGATGAACATCGCTTAAAGGTAGATGAAAGCATCCGGAAATTGTTGAATCATTAAATTATTGCAGCTATTAGTCAATACGATCATGAGTTGGAAGGGATTTTCGAGGCATACATGCCTTAAAACTATAACATGAATCTTTCTTTCTTATGGGAAGAGATAAAAATATTAGAAAAGAAACTACCAATTATTTGCTTTTTAAGATTTCTAAACGAAGCAGAAGTAGTGCCACAATTTGTACAACCTGCACAATTTTTGGAGTTAGTCAGTAAACTCAAGCCGCCAACTCTACCCAGTTCAGGGAGCAGCAAAGAAGCCATGTTTTATACGACCTAAGCCATTAACGTCTATATTCGAGATCATTGTAGTTTGCCTCATATACGCCTACTTGATGGCGATCTTGGCCTAACCTTTTTAGAACTCCAGATTCTATTTATTCGAGTGGCATGCGATTTTGCTAAAGATTCTAAGAATGAGTGTATAATGAGTATTCATCGACTGGCTGAATATACTCGACTAAAATAGGCCTTTTAAGATGGAGTAATTCGAAAGAGTCGTTTTATGGACACAATTCATAATCATTGCAAACTTCAAGGGGCCAAAAATGAAAAAATAATTGTTAAGAAGCGTTAATCTCATAAACAGATCGAAGACCTTTACGACTCCAAGGATGTACAAATGAAAGATGACGCTTTGCAAAATGTTTATCGTAATATGAATATTGATATTCGAGAGATAGAACTTATTAAAAAAGATTTGGATGGATAATTGGGAGAATTGCCTCTACCAAAAAAAATGGAAAAAGAAAACAATGGTTACTTTGATGTTGAGAAAAAGCATGTCGTAATTGGAGAACAACTTCCTAAAATTCAAGAGAAGAACAAGCTAGTAGGCAAGGCCGATCCAAAGAAGAAGTCAGATGATGGACTTATGGGATATAAACCTGAGAGCGTTAAAGATGTGTAAGAATCAAATATCAAAAAGATAGTACAGAAACCTAGAAAATTAAGAACCAATACAGAGTTTCCAATAATTTTAAACGAGGTTTTTTATCCTTCTGACCTTAAGGCTCAGCTGTTTATCGGTCCCAAGGCTGAACTATACTTAGAGACATCTTATATCCACCTTGGTGAGAGATTATATGAATAGGCTTTTCTTAATTATAACAGGGCTAAGTCGTGCACCGAATCCAAATCTTCTATCACCTAATTCTACTACAATATACATGGAGCACAAATTTTCTAATCTGCGGGGCGTGACGATATTGCACTTTCTTTTTATCACCATGCTAAGGGTAATCTTTGAGTTATTTAGAATTAATTGGAGTGCTTACGTCAGTGGACAATGGTGTTCGATCTCATCCCTATATTGGAATGGGTGTTTGCCTATATCACATGGAAGAGTATGAATATGCTATAAGATGCTTTTAAAAGGCAAGAGCCGTCCATGGTGCAGGGCTTGAAGCATAATCATTTGAGAATGCAATTCTCCAAAATAATGCTGGTTGCTGTTTAATGATGCTAAATCGCAATCAAGAAGCAGCTAAGTGTTTCTAGCTGGCCCATTGCATTCTCGACCTACGAATTGGCTGCTTTGATTAGCGCACACTGGTAGCTCAACAAAATTTGAACAAAAATCGAAAGGCCGATCTAGAATTGGTTCCTGAATTTAAAACGATGTGGAAGACTTATCAGGAAAAGAGTACTACTAAACTTCCAGCTGTAAAATCGACAATTAAGCCAAAAAAATGATGCTTATGACTATATTTTATCATCTTCAAGGATAAAGAAGGAGATTAAATATTCATTTATTTTATTAATGCATAAACACATCTAAAGCCATAAATTGGCACTACAGATAAGCTAATCCTCAAATTTAAGTGTGATTCTCTCGTTTGCTATTGAAATATGGTAATTTACTTGAGAATCTTAATATTTTTCCTTTACAAGGGCATGAAATATAATTTAGAGATGTTATAAATATAATATTAATATCCATCATAGATCATCGATGGCAGAAGGAGTTACGCAACCAGTTGCGCTTACTGAGGAGGAAAGACAAATAAGATAATTATATCATAAAAAGAAAAAAGAAGCTTAGGAAAATTCGGAACTTATCTTCAAAGTGCTAACAGCTACGGTTATTTTAGGGTCCACTATATGCTTTCTCAATTTTTTTACCTTTCGAGAATATTGCAACAACAAAGGTATTTATGTGATTTCACCTTTTTCTCTTATTTGGGCAGTTGTTGGCTATGTTTTTTATTGGGTATCCTCTTATTAATATAGCTTTCCCGCAAATTGTTTGAAAAAATTACCAAAAATTGGGTCAAACACTATATGCATCCACGCAATGCATATTTCTCGCCAGAAGTTCAACAACAAAAAATAAACAATATCACAAAGCAATCATATGATGTTATTTTTCACACTGCAACCACGATTGTGATCTTCACCCTTTTTAGAAACGAATCATGGTTCCCTATGTGTTCAGGTGGAGTTGGTAGCTGTGATGCTATCTTTACTGACTATCCTAATTGGCCCTAAACTCTCAACCCAGCAGTATAGATCTTTTATCTTTTTCAGCTTGGTGTCAACATCTACCTTTTATTGGAGTTGCTAATCTTTAAGAAAAAAGATTTCAAATCAAATGGCTTCTATGAGCTGGTGTTTCATCATTGCGTGACTGTAATCCTAATCCTTTTTTCTGTAGGCTACAATTTTGTGCCTATTGGTATCATGGTAATGTTTGTCCACGACAGCAGCGATGCTGCTCGAGCAATAGGCCGTGCAATGTCGGAATCAAAGTATTCAGTATAGCACTTAACATTGTCTAAGATAGTAGACTATGCCTCCCTTACTGCATGGTCTTATATGAGAGCCATAATTCTTCCTTTTTGCTTGATTATTAGTATGTATTAGCACATTCCCGATGAAAACAAAGATTTTCACTTTGTATCCTTACAACACATTTACCTTATGGCCTTAGTTTGCGGAATTTATTTTTTACATAGTTTTTGGGTATTTTTCCTTGCCCGTGGAAGTTTTAATTAGAGGAAAGGGAACATTTAATTCATAAAATGGCAGGCATAGCAATTGAAGAAGGCATCTTTGGGTGAGGAGGGAAGATAACTAAAAAAGGAATGATTAGACGATGAAAAATATAAATTTACATACTATAAATTTATACTCATAACAGGAATTATTTTTCTTTAATCGTTGTGTTATTAGGATATTTTTTTTATAAATATTATCTAAAATGGCGGAATAGATAGCACAACCTAAACCGGTTGTTAGTTTTATGAGTGAGGAACAGAAACAGGAAAGATAATTATTGAAGAAGAAAATAGAAAAGATAAGAAAAAAGACCGAACAGATTTTTAAAATGCTGTCAGTAATAGTTGTGTTGGGAACAGTGATGTGCTTTCAGAATTTCTTTACCTTTCGAAATTATTGCCATAGCAACAACATTTATGTAATTTCACCTGTTTCGTTTATATGGGCTGCTTTTGGATTCGCCTTTCATTGGGTACTTTAATAGTTAAGTAGTTTGGCCGCAAATGGTGGACACTCTTCATGTAAAAACGATTTCAGCACTATATGCATCCGCGAAATGCATATTACTCCCAATAAAATCAGCAAAAGAAAATAAAAACAATCACAAAGCAAGGATTTGATTTGATTTTTCACACTGTGACCACTATTGTTATCCTCGTACTTTTTAGAAAAGAACCATGGTTCCCTATGTGTACAGGAGGTCTTGGCAGCTGCGATGCTATCTTTGCTACTTATCCTAATTGGCCCTAAGCTCTCAATCCAGCAGTATAAATCTTTTATCAGTTTCAACTTGGTACCAATATTTATCTTCTATTAGACTTACTAGTCTTCCAAAAAGATTTCTATCAATAAAACAGCTTTTATTAGCTGATGTTTCATCACTTTGTGGCCACAATCCTAATTCTTTTTTCTATTGGCTACAATTTCGTGCCCATTGGAACCATGGTGATGTTCATACATGACAGTAGCGATGCTTTTCGAGCTCTTGCCCGTGTAATAACTGAATCAAAATATGCAATAAAGCGTTTAGCCCTCTCTAAAATATTAGACTCTATCTACTTTATTGTCTGGGGTTATATGCGTATATTAATACTTCCCGTATGCCTTATCGATAGTATGTACAATCATATTGTTGATGTGTCTGAAGATTTTCATTTTTTATACTTGCAACGCTATTACCTAACAACTCTCTGCTTCGGAATTTACTTTTTGCATAGTTATTGGGTATTTTTCCTCGTCAGAGGAAATTTATAGCAATGGAAGTAAAATGAATAATTTATAAAATGGCAAGCATAATAATTGAAAAAAGAAATTTCAGTCGAATAAAAGCAAATCAAGCAAGAATGATTGAATATTCATTATTATTAAGTACGAATACTTTAATAATCAGATATAATCAGCTTTTCTATTAGAGTTATTTGGGAAGAAAATAGAACATAAATAAAAAACCATCTTTTTGGAATACGATATAAACAATATAATATGATTTTTTTGGGGAAACTGCCAAAAAATTCTTAAATATTTGTTCTTTACTTTAATAATTATTTTTAGATTATGGGGCCTGATGGAATTACTCTTTAAATTTTTAAATTTTATAAATGTTATTCAATTATCGTAAAGATCGCATCTTGCTTGATGGAGGAGGTAAACTTCCTCACTGATAAATCACAATAATGTTTACATTTGATTTTAACAAACTCAATATATGCTCTGTTTTCAATAGTATTCTAATTTGCACTGAAGAATAATTAATTAATTAATTTTTGAGCAAAAAATAAAGCCTCCATTAAGGATATTTGACTATAGTTTATCCCTTGAAGGGAGTTTCTTTATATCTATTAGATAGGATTAAATCAATACACTAAAATAATAATGATCAACAACATTTTTTTCTCTTTTAGTTGTTTTACTGAGTATTTACTTGACTGCTCTCCAGCACAATACTTTGCTTTACTTAAGGCTTATTATTTTTATTAACTTTCGATGAAGAAGACGATTTAATTAGGTTAACCTTCACTGCCTCATCTCAATAAGAGTCTAAATACCTAACAGAGTTTGAAAGATTTCATCAATATTCTTGTTCTTTTTGGCAGAACATTGAAGGAATCCTGTAAACTCATTTGTTTTTGCGAATTCGGATAAATACTTCTTTGTTTGATGACTCTGTGGGTGCTAGTTATCAATAAGATCTGATTTATTTTGTACAAGCAGGCATGGGATCTTCGTATTAAGCTCGTTATCTGAGTTTTACTGGATAATTTTTTTCCATTTGATTGTTTATTATAGAGTAGCTGGAGCATCAGCTGAGCACACAATGACACACCCTGAATGAGGAGCAATATACCAAGAGATCCCCGCAAGTACATCTTAGAAACTGCATTAAATCGCTATTGGCCAGCAATATCCCAAATCTGCATTCGAACAGGTGTTCCATCGATACTAGATTTAAGCTTGGTGGAAAAATCGCAGCCTATGGTTGGTTTAACTTTTTCGTCGAATTTTCTATGGACAAACTGATGAAGCATAGAGGTTTTGCCTACAGCAGGTTCACCTACCACACAAAATTTGATAATTGTATCTTGCTCCATATAAATAATATAACTTGAACTTTTAATTAATTATCCTAATGGCATTGATATATAGGAAAGACCTATATTTACAGATCAATTTCTTAAATACAGCAGGGTAGAAATCATTAATTAATATTATTATGATGGATATTCACAATTTAATAAAGCAACTAAAGACGCAAATGACTATATTCTCCTGTAGACTTAGTTCAACCGGATTTGAATTAAAATTGAAAGTCTTACCTCTTACCTTGAATTGATTTCAGACTCAAGCTAATGTGGACTTCTTAAGAAAAAATGCGGATTGAATATTCATTCATATCATTCATAATAACCAAGCCAAAGTGGAAAAATGACAACAGGAGAAAATAATCCTCAACAAAGTGATTTTTTTCTTTGCCAAGGATTATTCAACTTTTAATTGAGTTTCCATTACTGTTTTTAATAATTTGAATCTTCAAACAGCAATTTTAGAGAAAATTGCCCACAGAATGATATTAATCCATATGGATAATATAAAGTTTTAAAGCCTTAATTGAATTCCTCTGTATATATGTAAAAATAATTTAGATCTATTATAAATATATAGTTAAATCAATCATTGATGGCAAAAAAAGTTACGTAGCCAGCTACGATTGATGATAAGGAAAAATAAATAAGGAAATTATATGGGAAAAAAGAAAAAAAGGTCAAAGTTAACACTGACCTTATTTTCAGAGTGCTTTCAACTGTGGTGACTTTAGGTTCAGTAATTTGCTTTTTCAATTTCTTTGACTTTCGAGATTATTGCCATAAAAACGGCATTTATGTGATCTCGCCTATTTCGTTTCTCTGGGCGACCTTTGGATTCGCCTTTCATTGGGTACTTTAATAGTTAAGTAGTTTGGTCGCAAATGGTGGACACTCTTAATGGAAAAAAGATTCTAGAATTATATGCATCCACGAAATGCCTATTACTCTCCAGAAATTCAACAATTTAAAATAGAAACCATCACAAAGCAAGGATATGATTTTATTTTTCACACTGTGACCACTATTGCTATCCTCGTGCTTTTTAGGAAAGAACCATGGTTCCCTATGTGCACTGGAGGTTGGGGCAGCTGCGATGCTATCTTTGCTACTTATCCTAATTGGCCCATAAATCTCAATCCAGCAGTATAGATCTTTTATCAGTTTCAACTTGGAAATAACCTCTATATTCTTTTATAAGTGCTTGTCTTTAAAAGGAAAGATTACAAATCAGACAGTTATTTTGAATTGATATTTCACCACTCTGTGACCATAATCCTAATATTGTTCTCCATAGGCTATAATTTTGTACCTATTGGGATAATGATGATGTTTGTACACGACAGTAGCGATGCTGTTCGAGCCATAGGTCGTGTAATATCCGAATCAAAGTATGCAATCTAGTACTTCACATTATCTAAGATCGCAGACTATGCTTACCTAGCTGTTTGGTTCTATATGCGTCTACTTGTACTTCCCCTATGTCTTATTAATAGCATGTACACTGCATCTGAAGATTATTCCTTTTTATATTTGGAACGCTATTACTTGATAGCTCTTTCCCTCGGAATTTACACTCTTCAAACTTACTGGATATATTTCCTTGCCCGCGGAAGTTCTACTGAGCGGAAGGGAAACATTTAATTTGTAAAATGGCAAGCATAACAACTGAAGAACGAGTCTTTAGGTGAGGAGGGAAGATAGAAAAAAAAGGAATGATTAAAAGTTGAAAAATATACATTTACATAATCTAAAACTAAATTCATCAAGATATAATTAGCAAAAACCTTTTAAGAAATTTACTTATTGAATTATGATGATATTTTATCTTAAATTAAGTTTTAATTTTTCAGTTTTTAATTTTCCTTATGTTTATGAAAATATAATTTGGATATGTGATAAATATATAGTTGATATCCATTGATGGCAGAAGGAGTTACGCAGACAATCAGTAATGTTAATGATAAGGAACAACAAATTAGAGAATTATATCATAAAAAACAAAAAAAACTTCAGAAATAAACGGAACTTGCTTTTAAAGTGCTCACAAGTGTGGTTATTTTAGGGTCAACTGTTTGCTTTCTCAATTTTTTCACCTTCCGATAATATTGCAACAACAAAGGTATTTATGTGATTTCACCTTTTTCTCTTATTTGGGCAGTTGTTGGCTATGTCTTTTATTGGGTATCCTCTTATTAATATAGCTTTCCCGCAAATTGTTTGGGAAAATTACCAAAAATTGGGTCAAACACTATATGCATCCACGCAATGCATATTGCTCGCCAGAAGTTCAACAACAAAAAATAAACAATATGACAAAGCAATCATATGATGTTATTTTTCACACTGCAACCACGATTGTGATCTTCACCCTTTTTAGAAACGAATCATGGTTCCCTATGTGTTCAGGTGGAGTTGGTAGCTGTGATGCTATCTTTGCTAGCTACCCTAATTGGCCCTAAACTCTCAACCCAGCAGTATAGATCTTTTATCTCTTTCAGCTTGGTGTCAACATCTACCTGTTATTGGAGTTGCTAATCTTTAAGAAGAGAGATTTCAAATCAAATGGCTTCTATGAACTGGTGTTTCATCATTGTGTGACTGTATTCCTAATTATTTTCTCCGTAGGCTACAATTTTGTGCCTATTGGAATTATGGTAATGTTTGTACACGACAGTAGCGATGCTGCTCGAGCAATAGGCCGTGTAATGTCGGAATCAAAGTATTCAGTATAGCACTTAACATTGTCTAAGATAGTAGACTATGCCTACCTTGTTGTATGGCTCTATACGCGTATCATAATATTTCCTCTCTGTCTTATGGACAGCATGTACCATCACATTGTTGATGTGTCTGAAAATTTGAACTTTTTATACTTACAACGCTATTACCTGATATCTTTATGCTTGGGTATTTATTTTCTACAGAGTTTTTGGATATATTTCCTTGCCCGGGGAAGTTCTAATGAGCGGAAGGGAAACGTCTAGTTCATAAAATGGCAGGCAAAACAACCGAAGAAGGAATCTTTAGGTGAGGAGGGAAAATAGCTCAAGAAGGAATGATTATAAGTTCTAAATATAAATCTGCATAGTTTAAACTTATTTTCATAATGCATTTAAGAATCACATAAGAAAGACATTTTAATATTCATTTCTTCCGTAGCAGAATAACCCATACTGACATGATTATGATTGATATTTACACTTTAATAAGCACATCAAAGGCACAAATAATTATGATCTCCTGTACATTAACGGATCAATAAAATTTAAACAAAAATAGAAGATTTACCTCGAATTGATTCCTGAATTTAAGACCATGTGGAAGACTTATCAGGAAAAGAGTACTACTAAACTTCCAGCTGTAAAATCGACAATTAAGCCAAAGAAATGATGCCTATGACTATATTTTATCATCTTCAAGGATAAATAAAAATATTAAATATTTATTATTTATTTATTCAAAAGCACTTCCAAAGTATGAATGGCCACTGCAATAAGGTAACCATAAAATTAAGTGGATCTTCTCTTCTTTACTATGGATCACTGTAATTTTTGCCTTGGCTTTTTAATTAATAATTTTAACACTCTGAGTCTTCAAATAGAAAGTTTAGAGAGTTACTAATGTATGATATTTGTCCATGTGAGACTTTAAAACCTCAGTTTTTAATTTCATTTACAGAAATGTAAAATATATAATTTGGATATGTTCTAAATATATAGTTGATATTTAATGACAGAAGCGGCCACGTAGCCAGGAACAGTTGAGAAGGAAAAATAAATAAGAGAATTATATCAGAAAAAAGAACAAAAGCGTAAGATCAACACGGAACGTATTTTCAAAGTGCTCACAATTGTGGTTGTTTTAGGATCAGTTATTTGCTTTTTCAATTTCTTTACCTTCCGAGAATACTGCCACAGCAAAGGTATTTATGTGATTTCGCCTGTTTCCCTCATTTGGACAGTTGTTGGTTTTGCTTTTAATTGGGTATCTTCGTATTTAATATAGTTTTCCCGCAAATGGTTTGAAAAATATACTGAAAAATGGTTCAAACGCTATATGCATCCACGCAATGCATATTTCTCGCCTAAAAAGCAACAAGAAAAATTAACAACAATCATAAAACTCGGATATGATTTTATTTTTCACACTGCAATCACCATTTTTATCCTAATCTTTTTTAGAAACGAATCATGGTTCCCTATGTGTTCAGGTGGAGTTGGTAGCTGTGATGCTATCTTTACTGACTATCCTAATTGGCCCTAAACTCTCAACCCAACAGTATAGATCTTTTATCTTTTTCAGCTCGGTGTCAACATATATCTTCTATTTGAGCTCTTCTTACAGATAAGAAATTGTAAATCAGGCACCTACTATGAATTGGTATTTCATCACTCTGTGACCATAATCCTCATTCTTTTTTCTGTAGGTTATAATCTTGTAGCCATTGGGATCATGATAATGTTTGTACACGACAGTAGTGATGCTGTTAGATCCATATGCCGTGTAATATCAGAATCAAAGTATTCAGTCTAGCATTTAACATTGTCTAAAGTTTTCGCTATGGCATACATTTCTGCATGGTTCTATATGCGTATCCTCGTCCTACCATTCTGCCTTATGGATAGCATTTACTACGCGCATAATTCTGAAAATTATCCCTTTATATACTTAGAACGCTATTACTTAATGGCCTTATGCTGCGGCATTTACTTTCTACAGAGTTTTTGGCTGATTTTCCTTGCTGCTTCGAGCTGGTCTTAGCAGAAGGGGAATGTATAATTTAAAAAGTGGCATGCATAATAACTGAAGAAAAAAGATTTAGGTGAGGAAGGAAGATAGCTCAAGAAGGAATGATTATAAGTTGAAAATATAAAGTTGAATTAGTTTAAACCTTATTCATAAAATATTTATAAAAGAATTAACTAAATTTATCGTGCTATTAGGATATTTGTTTTGTAGAGTTATTTAATGAAGAAATTATTTGCTATTGATCTTATAATTTACATCACTGACGCAAAAGATGCAAGCAATTATATCTGACGACCGTTTAGCACAAAAATAAACTTTAGAGTATCATTACTATTGCTACTATTATTATTAGTCAGCTTTTTGGCGGATGCTCGGCTTTGCTTATTATTGATTAGCTGCTGGACTCGATTCTACGTCTGAGTACAACACAAAATACGTCTTCTAGAGTCTATCACTGTACTCTTTGATGGAATCCTCGATTTCTCAATTTTGGTTGAGGTTTTTATTGTGAATTTATTCTCTATCTTCCTGCTGGAATCGACGCCCTTGCTATTTTCTTGAAATTCCTTGGCAAGTCGAAAAGCAGTCGCCCTAGCTAACTTTTTCAAGTTATCAACTCTATTATTCTTGCAGCCCAACATACTGGTGTAGGATGTCGCCGAGCCAATCCCCACTTCCTTGTTTTTGTAGATCAAATCAAACCCTCCTACCACCTATTAATCTCCTTTTAATCTGCTTAGTCTTAAAAGTACATTCCTTCCACATTGATGATGGTCATAACATCATCAACGATACCTACTTTTAGTTCCATGTCCTCTTTTGTATTTGCAGTCATGGAAGGACCGCCATTTACTTCTAAAAGCCAAGCTTTCCCATCGCTATCAAAGATAAAATCAAACCCGTAAAGTTAGAAGGAGTTGATACAGTTTGTAACTAACTTTTGTACAGCCAGCATAGACTTAATAATGCACCTTTGAATATCGTGAAAAGCCTTATTTGTTACTTATATCCCCATCTTACTAAGCATAAATTTTTTCAGCTCCTACAAAAACCATTTCCCACCTATTCTCTTCACATAGTTTGGAGCATTTACGTTGATGGCAACGTTCGTTAAATGTTTATCTAAATTACAATTTATTTACATAGATTGTCAGTATCGGAGTTGTCATATCTTTCGTGAGCAAAACGAGCAAAGCCTGCCCTATAGAGATAGATTGTTAAAGGATTGTACGAAGTACAGAGAGCATAAATCCTCATGTCAAACTTTCTGCCCCCAAACAAAAGAGGATTCAGTAAATATCGCTGACAAACAAAAGGTTCTGGTGGGCTATCACGATTGAGTGATTTCCACCGAGATACTTCTCCAATTTTATTGAAGATAAATATACCTTTTCCTTGACACTTTGAAGTCTAAGTAAAAACCCAAATACTGGCTTCATAATCCATAGAGATTTGTTATCATTTTGTGTCCTCTTGAAATCTTCATAGAAAATGACATATTCACTGGGAAGTTGGTAAGTGGGAGGTAGAAAATCGTACTAATCTGACTCTTTATTATTTTGTTTATCGAGACTTCTCTTGTATTTTTTTAAGTTTTTGTTGAGCATGTCTTTGCGACACAATTAGTACCAACCCCGAAAATGGTTAATTTTCATATGGGGAAGAATACGATGCTTTTCGTAAACCCAATCTACTTGCTCCTTCTCGCACCAAATTACATTCCAGTCTCCCTCCCAAGTCTGTTTCCACTCCCTGCTAACAAAACCATCATATACTGCATTTTTGAAGGTGGTTTTGAATTTGATATTACTCCTGAATGAGACATGACTTACGGAGGAATAGGGTAGTGCTATTTTTTTATATATCTACGAAAAAATTCGCTCATCTTGGATGAAATATAACTAATTATATTTTATATTTGATGTAGAATAGATTTTTATGTTGATAGATAAATTTTTTATTGATTTGGGCATTTTTTTGAAGGATTTGATAAGGAAATAAAATAAACAAATGATATTCTTATTTTTGAACAGAATCATATAGCAAATTAACACAAAATATGAATATCACATATTAATCAAAGCAAATCATACTATGTTTATAAATTAAAAAGGTAGTTCAATGCCGAAGGGAAAACGAAAAACAACAACGGAAATCATCTGCGATAACTTAGGACTTGCCTACCAAACCATTTTTCAAGATTATAAGTGTACCCTTAAGTCTAATTTTTCATATTTTGGACGACTCTACATTGGAGAGGAGCATCTGATTTTTGTGTCCAACATGTTTGGAATAGTAAAAAAATCAGCTATCATAATCGATACAATATAGAAAATTATAGAACCTGCTTTTGATAGTATTATTATTGTGGGTAAAACATAAAAACGTCAAGTGGTTGAGGAGTTCACATTCAGTGGATTTAAAAACGATAGTGCTTTCAAAATAATCAAAGCACTTTGGAAAAAGGAAAAGCTTTCATCATAAGTTCTTAATTCTAACAATGAATAAGAAAACTAAAGTATTGAGAAAGCTTCAGGAAGACTGAATTTGGACGATGCTAATGTGGAAATTAATTTATTCAATCCTGACATAGTTTAAACCTAAAAACAAAAAATGATGGAAGTGGTTTTGCCTTGCTCAGTCGAACAATATTACAAGTTTTTTATGGCTGATAATGCAGAAGCATATCCAAGATCAAAACATCTTTAATTAAAAAAAGCTACTCAGATAATCATGACTCCTTGGAAGAAAAATTAAGAATTAAATGCTGAGACTCGATAAATTACAGCATTATTAAAAGTGAAAGGAGTTCCGTTCAAAAGTGAAGCTCATATGAGTCAAGTAAACCTCCTTTCCAAAAACTAGAAGTAACCGGTTATCAATATAGAAATTAACTAACTATTAAAGCAATTACTCAAATGGCAGATGTACCTTTTTCATCGCATTTTACAATAGAATAACACATAAGCATCACTAAGTAGGGAGAGACAAAATGCAAGTATCTAGGAAATACTTCCATAATCTTTAACAAAGCTACCTACATGAAGAATACCATTCTTGATAAAACTTTCGCAGACCTCAGGGAGGATTACAAGGTAAGCATAAAATTATATGTAGATGTGGAGCGATAATGTGAAATAGATTTTAGATAGAATGAAAAGATAACAATAATAAGAAATTCGCAATTTTTAAAATAAAAAAGTGAATAAAACTGTTGCAGTTGAATTTTAAATATAGAAAGTCGAGCCTTAAAAAGTATGTAATTCTCAGCTGTATTAGCCCTTCAATAAAAAGGATCAAGATGAAATTCTAAAGGATAAAATTAATCTGTTAATAAAACTTGTAATCTTTCTTATTATAATATGTGCAAGTAATCTAATTGTAAATATTCTTTCCTTTCTGGGTAGCTCAAATGTTAAAGAAGGTTTATAGAATTGATTTTGATCTTTTAATGTAATGTTTATAATTCTTAAGAAGCTATTATTTAGTTAAATTTAGATTGTCATGGCCAGAAACAATATCCTCTTAAAGTTTACATCAAAAATTGCTTTTAATTTTGTCACAACTGATAAAAAAGTCAATAAAATAATAATAAACAATAAATCATAGTAATTTTCCTAAATTCTTTTTTTGACTTTTATGCTTCGATTCAGATTTTAAAAACTTCTTGTCTACAGCAGCTAAATTTTATTGTTTCACATTTCCAACAGATAATTTCTTCTTCAAAATAGCAGCACCTCTTTCCATTTATTTTTTGCAATCTTTAGAAAGAAGAAAATTGACCTGGCTTTGCATCGACAACACTTTTTTAGTTGACACATATTTTTCGTTTTCTATTGCTTAATTTTTCATTAATATCTAACTTTTTGTCTGTTATAGTGCATTATTTAAATGCTTAAACTCGTTTTTTAGTTTAAAAT
>Ga0302188_10000421_pt1 | contig 36566 bp, 32 predicted proteins | sample II_Bog_E2_1_FD_198783 | JGI IMG/M metagenome (GOLD analysis project Ga0302188, IMG submission 198783) | Peat permafrost microbial communities from Stordalen Mire near Abisko, Sweden - II_Bog_E2_1 | ecosystem: Environmental > Terrestrial > Soil > Wetlands > Peat | place: Sweden: Abisko...
ATGGGGTGAGCTGCTTGAGGGAAAACTTCACGAGCAGTTCTTATGGGGAGAGACTGGAAACGGATTCTAACAAATACCGCGCCAGTCTTTTACCCGACATTTTTATCACACGTTTAAAGAAGACATAAAATTATTGAAAGGGCTTGGAATTAATACTTTAAGAACGTCTATTAATTGGGCAAGAATTTTCCCAAATGGAGATGATGAAGAACCAAATGAAGATGGCTTGAAATTTTATGATATGTTAATTGACGAATTGTTAGCCAATGAAATAGAACCGATGATTACTATGTCACATTATGAAATGCCTCTTCATTTAGCGATTAAATATAATGGATGGTATTCCCGTGAGGTTATTGGTTTTTTTGTCAGATATGGTAAAGTGTTGCTGGACCGCTATAAAGATAAAGTTAACTATTGGATCATTGTTAATCAAATTAATTTAATTGGACATGAGTCTTTTAATCATTTAGGCATTCCGGAAGATAAAGTTGATAATCTATTGGAAGCAAAATATCAGGGAGTTCATAATGAAATGGTTGCCTGTGCTAAAATTACTCAGTATGCTAGAGCAATCGACAAAAATATTCATATTGGAATGATGTTTTGTGATGGAATTAGTTACGCTGCAACCTGTAAACCAGAAGATGTTTTGGCAAACTATAAGAGAAATCAAATGGAATTTTTATATGGTGATGTACTTTTGCGTGGGAAATATCCTGGCTATGCTTATCGCTATTATAAAGATCACGACATACACATTGAATTTGGACTGGGTGATGAAGAAGTTTTGAAAAATACGGCAGACTTTATGGCAATTTCGTATTATTATACCAAAATTGCGGATGTAGAAAGTATGAAAAAGAAAAAAACTTCTTATGATAATCCTCATATTCAGCATAGTGATTGGGGCTGGGGAATAGATCCTGTTGGACTTCGCACTAAGTTGAATATGTACTGGGATAGGTATCAAAAACCAATTGTCATAGCTGAAAATGGTCTGGGATGTTTTGATAAAGTGGGGAAAAATGGGGAAATTCACGATGCTTATCGTATAGAATATTTGCGTGCTCATATTGAACAGATGAAGGAAGCTATACATGATGGAGTTGATGTATTTGGTTATTATCCATGGGGACCAATCGATATTATAAGTTGTTCTTCTTCGGAGATGTCAAAACGATATGGTTTTATCTATGTTGATATGGATAATTATGGGGACGGTTCCCGTAAACGTAGCTTAAAAGATAGTTACTATTGGTATAAAGAAGTTATAAAGTCAAATGGGGAAAACCTTTAGTAGTATAATATAAAAATGTTCTTTAGAGATATTCTGCTAGAATTGAAAACTAGCTACAGGATATCTCTATGGTTATATGTATTATCGAAGAGAAATATGCCTTTATGCATTTGAGTAATTAATAGAAAAGGGAAAATTAAGAAAATTAAGGAGCAGTTATAAACGGTTTATTGGATATCATAGGAATAATAGAAATGGTTTTAAATAAGTCGATAACATTGGTTGCTGTAGCCGTAGCATCTTTGATTTGTAATGTAATATGGGGCTACGAATACTTTAAGATATATTGAAGTGATTAGAGTGCCAATTACGGTTTTTATTACATCAATAATAGCTATTTTGTTGGGCATTTTTATTTTTCGAAAAATACTTTCTGCAAATGAAATTATTGGAATTATATCTGTATTATTTACCACTTGAGTATTAAATAAAAAATCATGATACAAGTAAGGTGGAAGAAATGAAGAGTATCTATGAAAGATTAATTAAAATTTTGTTGGATAATGATGAATGGATGACGGCAAATTCTTTGGCAGCTAAACTGGATGTGTCGAAAAGATGTAAATGGCAATGAATTTCTTTACCACTTGATTCTGAATTAGTTTACCAGTAGTGATATTTAAAAAGTTTACCATTTATGTAGTTTTGACTATGAAATAGTTTACCACTTAGTTCCTAATTATAGGGAAATACTGATATAGCAGCATTTCCCCTATAGTTAATTTTTGACTCCTAGGTTGGAATGTTCTGCTCTGTAAGGATGATCAGAGTTCATGTTTAATACATGGGATCTAAATGTCAATCGGTCAATTAAGGCTGTCACCATTGTTGTATTTTCAAACATTGTAATCCAATCTGAAAACTTTAAATTTGTGGATACAATAACGCTGCGTCGCTCGGCTCTGTCAGCAATGACTTTGAATAATAATTCCGACTGATGGCGGTTAAAGGTAAGATAACTGAGCTCATCAATAATCAGTAGGTCAGTTTTTGAAAGTTGTTTCTCTATCTTAATAAGTTTTTTGTATTCTTGAGCTTCAATGAGTTCATTGGAAAGATTAGCTGCAGTATAGAACTTTACATTCATACCCTGCATGCAGGCTTTGATACCAATGGCAATGCTCAGATGCGATTTACCCGTACCTGGGTTACCAATCATCACAATATTTTGCCGTTTACTGACGAAATCACAACTTCCTAGCTCATGGATAAAAGCTTCCGTAAGGTGTTCGAAGCGACTGCAATTTAGTTCATCAATGGTTTTAACAAATGGAAAGTTTGCGGCTCTAATCTTGCGTTTTTGGCTGCTTTCCATACGGGAATCGAGCTCCATCTTCATCAGAGCGATAAGAAATTCTTCATAGCTTTTATCGCTTCCCAGCTGACGTACAATATCATTGTAATGATTAAAGACAGGTAACCGCAATTGCTTTGCATAGAGTTCAATTGTTTGGCTATTAATACTGTTCATTGGTTTGCCACCCCGTATTTTTCATCATATTTCTTTAAATTAGTTTTGGTAATTCCAATTTCATTTTTAAGATATATGACAGAAGATTCAACGGGTTTATTCAAATAGGTTCTAACCATGTCAACTGTAGGAACAACATAACCTGGTATAAGGCGCTTAATCGCAAGGATTTTTTCTTCTCCATAATCGACACATAAACGAAGAAGCTTAACCATTTCCTTATTCCCACCAGGTAATTGATTCCCCCAATCCAGCAGGTCTTTGGTGAGCGTCTCTTTGACTGGCCTGGCATTAGAAACGGAGCGTGGCTTTCTTTCAAGCAGGTCAATGTAATGTTCTAGACGATATTGAGTGTTTCCAGATCCATATTGACGGAAGTAAGTGGCAACCACTGATCCTTCATGTAGTATACAAATGTTATTTGCGTAGCCTTTTACAGTAACATCTTTCCGGAGATATTTTGTGGGGACTGAATAATTGTTTTTCTCATAACGAACAGTAGAAAAATCGTCTACCTTGGCCATAGCGGTTTTACTTGTATCAAAACGGTACATCGGAATAGTGTTTAAAAATCTGGTTTCTTCTTGATACATGACACTAACAGAGAGTTGTCGATGATCGATTTTATGCTTCTCGCGATAACTGATGCAATCATTCCAAAGTTTACGATTGAGTTCGTCGATGTCACTGACTCTGGGAACTGGTACAAGGAAGTTCCTTCTGGAATAACCAACCAGATTTTCAACAAGGCTTTTCTCATTACCACTAGCTGGATTACAAAAGTCCAGGGAAAATGCATAATGTGCACTAAAGGAAAGATATTTATCCTGTGGCTTTGCGTGAATGCCAAATCCTTCTTTGACAGCAACCTTTGCGTTGTCAAAGATTATACGCCTTGGCGTGCCCCCAAAGAAATCAAACATAATTTGCTGAGCTTCTAAGAAGGCTTCTTGATTGGCGGCTTTGTACACTTGGACAAAAATGTCGCAGCTATAGCATAAGCGACCACAGAAGGTATATAACTTGGTTTTTTGACCATCTATGTATACGGTCGCTTCACCCCAGTCAATTTGAACAGCTTCGCCAGGGGCATACGAAAGCGGAACGTTGCTCTGAGGTGGAACCGATCTTTCAGCTCTGAGATTACTAACTGCTGCACGTATTGTGGAATATGCACCTATGAAATTTTTCTCTTCTACTAATCGGTCATAGATCTTCTTTGCTGTGTGCTTTTGCTTTTTAAGGTTTTCATCCTCATCTTCTTTAAAACAGCCAAGAATGAAAGATTTAATATTATTAGTAATGATATCAGGCTTTCTCTGGTAATCCTTTCGTACTTCAGGATGAGTAGCGCCTTCACAGTATTTTTTAACAGTCTGTCTTGAGATACTAAGGTCTTTTGCAATTGAACGTATGGATTCACCATCTGAATAACGGGTACGTATCGCTGAATAAATATCCACCTCAATAATCACACCTTTCATTCCTCCCTGCAAAATATTTGATACTATTTTACAGGATATTTATGATTGGTGGTAAACTAATTGAATATCAAAATGAGTTGAAGTGGTACACTTTTATAATATCATTCACAGAAAAGAAGCGTGAAAACGTATATAGCCCAAATTAAAAGTAAAAAAAATGGTTTGATTGCTTCGTCAAGAAAAGGTTATTTAATTGACACGAATAAAGGGGAAGAGTTATTTGCGGAGTCAGAAAAAAAGGTGCCACAGATAGCAAAAGAAAGGATAAATTATATTATCACCAAGATTTTGACAAATGATGATTGTGGAGATGCAAGAACAGATTTATACCAATTGGCGGAAGAAATTTTCGTAAGCATTGAAACGATTCGAAAAGATATGGTGAAAGTAAAAAGAAAAATGCGAGAGTTTGACTTGTTTATTGTATCTATCGATTATTATGTGAAAGTTGAAGGGAAGGAATTAGACAAAAGAAAAATATTAGCTAATATTTTATATGAGGAATTTAATAAAAACATTATGAGCTTTGAGATTCTGCAAAAAGTATTTCTTGGATATGATCTTAATATTTTGAAGACTATTATTATTGAACAATGTAATCAATATCATTATTTTATTAACGAGTATGCCTTGTTGAATCTCATATTAGATATTGTTATCGGAATTGATCGGATAAAAAAAGAACGGACTTTTAGCCAGGCAAGAACAGAAAAAAATAAAATTGGAATAAGAGAACAGGAGTTAGCGCGGGCTATTGCACTTAAAATAGAAGAAAGATTTCATGTGCATTATAGTTCTTTTGAGCAGGAAGAATTGACTATTATTCTATTAAGTCATTTAATGAAAATAGATTTAGTGGCTTTAAATAATGAAAATATTAGAAAAATTGTAGGAAATGATTGCCTAAGAATTGTTGATGAGGTGAAAATTTTATTAAAAAATTCTTATTTTATTAATGTCGATAATCCGGATTTTATTGTTAAATTTACGTTGCATATTAAAAATTTATTGGTTAGGTTGAAAAATGGATATATAACTAAAAATCCATTAGTTGAGCATATAAAAAGAACGTGCCCACTTATTTTCGAGAGTGCTTTAGAAGTGGCTAATAAAATTAGAGAAATTACAAATTTTAACATAAAGGAGGGAGAAATTGCGTATATAGCACTTCATATTGGGGCGAATTTGGAAAATCAAAAATTGCAAAGAAAAAATGTTAGTTGTATAATATTATTTCCACAATATTACGATTTTTCTAATATTATAATGAAGAAAATGAACGAACGATTTGGAGAAAGACTGGATATAAAAACGGTTATTACTTCTCTTGATAGAGAACAGGGGAATGTCGATTTGTTGATATCAACTATACCAATCAATGCAACAAAAATTTCTGAATGGGTTCTCATAACTCCGTTCGTTAATGACAATGACTTTGCAAATATCGAAGAAAAAATTCGAAAAATTTGCTTGCGAAAAAAGAAAATGAAGCTGAAGGAGCAGCTAATGCAAATTTCAAATCCTAAATTTTTCTATAAAAATATTGATTTAAACAACAAAAGAGAAGTAATTAAGTTTATGACCAATAAGATGGTGCAAGAAGGCTATGTGAAGCCTTCTTTTTACGATGAAATTTTTTATAGAGAAAATCAAGCTTCTACGGCTTTTGGTCATATTGCAGTACCACATTCAATGAAAATGAATGCGAAAAAAACGGGGATGTTTGTTTTGCTAAATGTGAAAAAACCGATATCATGGAATAATCAATTAGTTAATATAGTGCTAATGTTTGCAATTAATAAAAATGAGAAGGTAGTTTTTCATGAGGTATATGATAATTTGATTGTATTGCTTTTGGAAAGAGATAATGTTATGCAATTGATTAAATGCAATGACTATAATGAATTTATTGAAAGAGTCATTGAGTGTTATTGTTGAAGCTGTGAAAAATATCTGTAAATAAACTGTTGCTTCAACAAGGCTAAAGTCATTACATTAGACCTTGTGTGCAAATTAATATTTTAAATAATAATTTACGCTGGTCTTGTCATATATACCAATGCAACTCATCAAATAAAACAACTAATTTTTTTGGGTTGTATCTCGAGGTTGGTGTCTCCAGTCAGCGGATTGGTGAAGCTTATTTTTCACCAGTCATGCCGATAGAATCGCATCGGATAAGAATGCTAAAAGATTGATTCCGTTAGGATTGGATTCCATGAAGCTGAACGAAAAATATTTTCGTCCCGCAGTTTAAAGAAAGACAACACGTTAATAAAGAAGATCTTTTAGTGATTTTTGACCTTCCCAAAATTAAAGATGAAGTTTATGATGATTATCGTTATGAACACGAAGTACTACATTAATATAGCAGATGCTAAAACTAAACTTATTGAAAAGGGTTAAGCGATCTCCAAATTGAGAGGTTGGCAATCTTAAGGAGTATCATTTATAGTGGCATATTCAAAAAAATGGGGAATTTATTATGATTGATAAACTGTTAAAAATCATTATTGTTGTAGTTGGTACTATGGTGGCTGCTTTTGGAGTTACAATTTTCTTAAACGGAAACATTGGGGTAGATCCCATCAGCACGTTAATTCTTGGTGTACAGTGTCATGTAGATATGAATTTTGGGACTATTAATCAGATATTTAGCAGCATTCTGCTTGTGATTATGCTTTTTTTTGACAAAAAAAACATAGGTGTGGGAAGTGTATTCTATGCTTTGGGTTGTGGATATTTTATCAATATATTCACGATAATGGGAATTGGGCAAAATATAGAAATCACAAGCATCGGCGTGACTCTATTAGGCGTTGTTATATTTGGTATGGGACTCGGAATCTATTTATCAGGCAATTTAGGTGCTGGGCCTGTAGAAGTCATTATGCTCTACTGGGCAAATAAGTTCAGTCTTTCGATAAAAGTTATTCGAATCTCAATTGATGCTGCATTTGTTGTTATTGGATTATTGTTGGGGGCTAAGCTTGGAATTGGAACTTTAATTGGTGTTTTACTTACGGGACCATGCATAGAAGTAACCTTAATTATTCTAAGAGTTTGCTTCAAAAAGGGACAACTGAATTAGAATTAAAACCCAAAAGTGATATATTCCTTTTAACGGATCATAAGGAACGTATGGGTCAAAATTTGAGTGTGTTTGACTTTAGTCCTTTATCGAAAGTGAGATTTTTATTGTGCTGCGCCGCGCTCAGCAAAGTATGCATGCAAACCTTGTTGATTGCTCTGGCTGCTCCGGTTGAATAGGTATAGATTTCATCAATTGCTTTATCGGTAAAAATATCGATTGCTCCTTTTGCATAAACCGAATTTCTTCCAAAGTCTCACGCTTTAAAAGGTGAGCTTTATCGACGATCGTGATGACGTTTTGGTGTCTGGCCTGTTGAATATATTCGAGCTTGTTGATGCAGGCTGAGTTTGGCATCAACATGGTGGCAAACAGGCAAACTGGGTGGGAAAACCCAGAAGAAATGAGCAACTGCGTGACAAAGCCCAACCAGCGACGCTTCCATTGCTGCAGAAGTAAAAGTAAGGATTGACCGTATAACAGAGACGATGTTTTTGTCAATTTTTGCTGAATTGTGAGAAGCATCGTCTCAATGTACGGCGCTGCAAGCTGGAACGCAGCTGTCCATCGGTGGATGGTAGAATCTTCGGCAGGGCAGGTTCCAAAGATTTCTTGTTTATGACATTCTGAATAACAGAAGCCTCATAATGTTTGTAAGGCTGAACGAAACTTGGAAGCGCAGTATGGGTGGCAATGACTGCAGTAAGCACGTGGCACAGATGCGGACACGGATACCAGATTTCAAAACGAACAAACCGAATGCGATGATCATATCCAGAGAGTGGCTCGCCACAATAAAGACAGGTGGAAAAATCCTTACTGTGCAAGAGGTGCTTGCACAATAATCTGTGAGTATATAATTGCTATAAAAAATGTGGTTTCATCGAAGCGGGACGGTTGCAAAAGGTGGTGGAAATACGCTTTTTTTTTGTCACTTGAAATCATAGGACAAAAAATTTATAATTTTGTTGATTTTTATGTCGACATCAAGAATTCTTGTAACGCTTGAAGTATGGAACTGTTCGATTTTTGTAAGAAAATGCACGGCAATCGATACGAAAAGAAGTGACGAAATGATAGATGCTTAGCAAATGGGTGAAATCCGTTGGAATAAACAAAATTTACTATATCGTAGGGCTTTTATAAGGCGACTGAACGGCTAGATAGTGTGGTTTCAGTCGTCTATTTTGTGTTGTGAGGAATGTAAATATTTAGAAAAAGATGACAAAAAACAAACGACTCTATTGTATTAATACAGAGATTTATAAAAATTAATTGCATTCTGCTAAGTAAACGGCATCATTATTCACTATTGTAAAAGAACTAACGCGCTGTGCTTGTTAAACTAAAAGCACTGGATATAGTAATTCTATCCAGTGCTTTTGGTTGATTATTTTATCGTATAATCGAGACCATTTGATTATCAATCAGTTCTAATAATCTGCTCGATGGTCCATTGGGTTTGTTTTTATTTGACTCCCACGCTTCGATTGTTTTTTTGCTAACACCAAGATATTTAGCTAAAAGCACTTGAGTTAAATTGTTTTTTGTCCGTATTTCTTTAATGTGGAGACCGCTAAACTCTTTAATAGGGGTAATGTTGACCTTTAAAGTAGTTATATTTAAACCTTTCCCACCATTTTCTAAACCTTTATCAATTTCATCAAGAGAACCCATTAGTAAATCGAATGTCTTGCTCATTATTGTATTCTCCTTGCTTTTATATTTAAATTATTTTACAATTTTTTTTCAATCATATCAATTTTTTTCTTTAAAGCGTTTTTATCTGATGCTGTCAGATTTTCCATTTCTTTTTTCGCGAAAATCATTATCAAAAAAATAGTATCTTCTTTTTCAAAATCAACGTAACAAACGCGGGCACAATGAGATGTGCCTCTATTACCATAGCTAAATCGCATTTTTCGTAAGCGACCTGTGCCTTGAATAACATTCCCTTTTTTAGGATCATCCAATAAAATCGATTGTAGCTCTTTTAGTTCATCGTCACTGAGGTCCAAACTTGCCCACTGCCGCTCGAATAATTTGCCACTGATAAACTTACGTATAAGCTCCATATGATAATCTTCTTTTCTAGATTCTATTTTAAGTATACCCTATTTAATAGGGCGATGCAAGAGCTATAGTAAGCTTTTTCCTTGTGCACACTTGAAATCATAGGACAAAAGGGTTTATAATTGTATAAAAATTAATTCTTTTGAATAAATTTAAAAATGTAGGTTTTGTTGATTTTTATGTCGATATCAAGAATTATTGTAACGCTTGAAGTATGGAACTGTTCGGTTTTTGTAAGGAAATGCACGGCAATCGATACGAAAAGAAGTGGCGAAATGGCAGATGGTTGGCAAATAGATGAAATCCGTTGGAATAAATAAAATTTACTATATTGTAGGGTTATTATAAGGCGGCTGAACGGCTAGATAGTATGATTTCAGTCGTCTATTTTTGCGAATAGTGTTTGATACTATTCATTTTTTATCAAAGGAGGCCTTTTTATGCCAAGATTATTAGGAAAGAACATTATGCTGCGTGAGTACCAAGCGGAAGATTTATCTTTTATGCGAGCATGGGTAAATGATGCAAAGATAACGGATAATTTGTCCGATCTATTTTTACTACCACATTCTCAAAAAGATACGGAGCGTTATTTGAATTCTATTTTGAATCATGAATACTCTGATCAAATCCATTTTGTAATTTCTGAAAAAGAAGCAGATAAATATTTAGGTCAAATTGATATTATGCACATTGATTGGAAAAATCGATTCGCTGAGTTTGGAATCGTAATTCCTGCCGAAGCAAATCAAAATAAGGGAATTGGGTCAGAAGCTATTCATCTTTTACAAGATTATGTTTTTAGAAAGTTAAACTTAAATCGGCTTCAGTTAAATTTGCACGAGTATAATCTGCGAGCATATAATTGCTATAAAAAATGTGGTTTCATTGAGGAAGGCCGGCTGCGAAAACATTTTTTTACGAACGGTCAATATTGGGATACTATATCGATGAGTATTTTAAAAGATGAATATTTGAAATTACGGTCAAACGATTAATACTACAGCAAATTAAAGGTGGCGGAAATACGCTTTTTTGTGCCACTTGAAATAATAGGACAAAAGGTTTATAATTGTATGAAAATTAATTCTTTTGAATAAATTTAAAAATGTAAGTTTTGTTGATTTTATGTTGACATCAAGAATTCTTGTAACGCTTGAAGTATGGAAATGTTCGATTTTTGTAAGAAAATGCACGGCAATCAATACGAAAAGAAGTGGCGAAATGGCAGATGTTTGGCAAATAGGTGAAATCCGTTGGAATAAACAAAATTTACTATATTATAGGTTTTTTATAAGGCGACTGAATGGCTAGGTAGTATGGTTTCAGTCGTCTGTTTTTGCGTTGTGGGAAATGTAAATGTTTAGAAAAAGATGACTAAAAAGAGATGTTCCTGTTGGTGCCTATTATCGATTGTATTATAGTACAGGACAGATAATAAAAATTTGAGGTGCTGTTTTATGAATTTAAATGGTGAGTTTTATGGTGTAAAAAAAGAAGAATATGATTCTAAAACTTCGAATTGTATTGTTGAATCTATGGAAAAACTGGCATTGATTAATGAAAAACCTTTAATGCTACTTGGGAAAATCCAGAGTGGTAAAACTAAAGCATTCATAGGATTGATATCTCTAGTGTTTGATAATGGTTATGATTTGGCTGTTATATTAACGAAGAATAGTAATGCTTTAGCAAAACAAACTGTAGCTAGATTACAAATGGAATTTTCTGAATTCAAAGAAGATGATATTTTAGACATATTTGATATTATGTGCATTCCGAAAGAAATGTCGAAATTTGAATTAGAAAAAAAACTTATCATTGTTGTTAAAAAAGAAAAAAATAATTTACCTAGAATGATAGATTTTATAGAAAAATATTCATTAGCAGTAAACAAAAAATGTCTAATTATTGACGATGAAGCTGATTTTTGTAGCATTGGTTATGAAAAAAAGAAAGAGGTGGAAGAATATGATTTGCGGCGTATTGCTTCTCAAATTAATAATTTGAGAAGCAATATTGAATGTAGGTTTGTTCAAGTAACAGCAACCCCTTATTCACTTTATTTACAGCCGGATGTTATTGAAATTAACGGAGATAAAAAAATAGAACCAATAAAGCCAGCGGAAACCGTTTTAGTCCCATTTGGAGATGCGTATATAGGTGGAAATTATTACTTTGATAAGGAGATAAATCCTCTAAATGATTATTTGTTTTATGCTATTGATGAGGATGAGCTAAAAGTTATTAAAGCACCAGATAGAAGGCGATTAAAAAAAGAAAATTCTTTAATTAGTGAAAAAATTTCAGGGATTAGGAATGCAATAGTCAATTTCTTGGTAGGAGGATGCATGCGAATCCTTCAAAATGGAGGTAGACCTAAAGGGAAAAATAATAGATTTAGCTTTATTGTTCATACTGAAATTGCAAAAGCTTCACATCAGAATCAAGAAGAGATTATAATTAACTTATTAGACCAGATGCAAGAAGAGGTGGGTAAAGATTCTTCTCTTATTAATGGTTATCTTAAAGACAGTTACAACTTATTAAGTAAGTCTGTTAAAGCATATAACTTTATGCCTCCAGAGTTTGATGACGTAAAAACCATATGTTATAAAGCAATTCTTGATGAATGGATAACTAAGTCTATTGTAAACTCGGAAAATGATATTAATTCTTTGCTTGATGACAGTGGACAATTAAGGTTGCGTACTCCCTTGAACATTTTTATTGGTGGGCAAATTTTAGATAGGGGAATTACCATTTCAAATCTTATAGGTTTTTATTATGGAAGGTCTCCAAGGAAGATGCAACAGGACACTGTTTTGCAACATGCACGAATGTATGGATATCGCAAAAAGGAAGACTTAGCAGTAACTAAGCTATATACTACTAGACCAATTTATTTACGTATGGTTCAAATCAATGAATTTGATCGCCAATTACGTAAAGACTTTGAAGAAGGCAATTTTGAAAGAGGTATTATTTTTATAAGTCAAGATTCTAGTGGGAAAATAATACCCTGTTCCCCTAATAAGTTGCTAATTAGTAACACTCATGTGCTGAAAGGTGGAGGAACAATTTTGCCGGTAGGGTTTAATTCTGGCTACAAAACAAATATTTATAAAGATATAGAATTTATTGACAAAGCACTTTCGGCAGAAAATATGGGGGAGTTAGCTGGGCGGTACACTATTAGTCTAGATAAAGCTATTGATATAATAAATCATATTTACAATACATTGGAGTTTGAAGTTGATAATTATGTGACAGGAGATCAAATGATAGCCATGCTTCAGTATTTAGCAACTGATAGGGTAAACATATATTGTGCTATAAATAGAAAGATTACTCGATTGCGAGAAACATCAAGATATTATTCTGATATGCCTTATAGTAGAAGTGGAGATTTAACACCAAGTAAAGAGTTTTCGCAGGACAGACCAACTTTGATGTTAATGAAACAATGTGGCAGAAAAAATGAAGGATGGAGAGATACAGAATTCTATTGGCCTATTTTAGTTGTTCCAAAAAACATTAGAGCGGCAGTCTATACCTCTGAATGTGTATAGTCCACAACAAATTCGATAAAAAAAGCATTACGTGTTTGAAAAAAATAGCTATGGGAAAGTGGTACTTATTGAGGAAATGCAAGAAAAACTGCAAAACCTCGTTAAACCATCTCGGGGCGATGACGGTCTTTGTTGCATTAGCTTGTTTTAATGCACTTAAAATTTCCCATGATGGGATGGTGAGCTTAAAAGGCCATTTAAGAAAAGGGCTAAAGACAAAATTTTTTCTTGTGCACAGTTGAAAATACAGGACAAAAGGTTAATAACTGTATAAAAATTAATTCTTTTGAATAAATTTAAAAATGTAAGTTTTGTTGATCTTTATGTCAACATCAAGAATTCTTGTAACGCTTGAAGTATGGAACTGTTATATTTTTGTAAGAAAATGCACGGCAATCGATACGAAAAGAAGTGATAAAATGACAGATGTTTGGCAAATAGGTGAAATCCGTTGGAATAAACAAAATTTACTATATTATAGGTTTTTTATAAGGCGACTGAATGGCTAGGTAGTATGGTTTCAGTCGTCTGTTTTTGCGTTGTGGGAAATGTAAATGTTTAGAAAAAAATGACAAAAAATAAACGTCACCATTGTCTTTTGGCTATAACGTGGTGAAAAAGAAAAATAGTAGGCATTATAGCAATAATCAGCAGTTCAATTTTAATAGTAGTATATTATAAAACTTGAAAATTAAAAGATAACACATCTAGGTTATAAGGAGAGACAGACATGAGAATTTCATCTATAAATGTTCAAAATTTCCGAAAACTACAACAGTGCCGCATAGATTTCAGCGATAATACTACACTGTTCGTTGGAGCTAATAACAGCGGAAAAACATCTGCTATGGATATACTTGGAAAATTCTTAGCAGGACGAGGCTTTGTTTTTAATGATTTTACTATTTCTAATCGTACCGCAATAAATGCGGTCGGTGAAGAGTGGGCAGAGAAAGAATGTAAGATGCCGAATGATTTAGTGAAATGGGATAACCTTTTACCGATGATGGATGTATGGCTAGAAATTGAGCATAGCGAAATTCACTATGTTGCCAGCATTATTCCCACACTAAAATGGCGCGGCGGAAAACTTGGAGTTCGCTTGGTCTTTCAGCCTAAAGATATTTCAAAGTTATTTACAGAATATAGGGAAGCATATTTTATGGCTCGTACTACTGAAGCTTCGGGGAAAGGAACAGATGCGTCTCATATAAATCTATATCCAAAAGATTTATGCGATTTTCTTGACAAAAAATTAACCACATATTTTTCTATCAAGTCATACGTGCTCGATCCCAAGCAGTCAGAAGCGGAAGAGCCACAGCCAACCCCGTACGGAATAGAATGCTTCACTGAAAATCCCTTAAAGGGTATCATTAGAATAGATATGATTGATGCTCAGCGTGGCTTTTCTGACCCTGATTCTTCTGATGATAGTGAAAGATCACGAAAACAATTGTCTACTCAAATGCGTAGCTATTACGACAAACACTTAGATCCCGAGAAGCTACCTAACCCTAAGGATTTAGAAATATTGGAAGTTACCGAACAAGCGAGATGCGTCTTTGATAAAAACCTAGCTGATAAATTTGCTCCTGCAATTTCGGAACTCGAAGGTTTAGGTTATCCCGGCGTAACTGATCCAAAAATTACAATTACAACTAAAGTTAACACAAGCGAGACATTGAAGCATGATTCTGCTGTACAATATGCTCTTAGCAAAAACGATGGGACACTGAAGCTACCAGAAAAATATAATGGTTTGGGGTATCAGAATCTTATTTCAATGGTTTTCGATCTTATGAGCTTTCGTGACAGTTGGATGAGGGTGGGAAAAGCCCGGCAAGAACAAGACACTACGGATACAATTGAACCATTGCATTTGGTTTTAGTAGAAGAGCCGGAAGCACATTTGCACATGCAGGTACAGCAAGTATTTATACGAAAAGCGTACTCAGTACTGCGAAATCACGAGTTTCTCCAAGGCAACAAGAATTTTGCCACACAGCTTGTGATTAGCACACATTCCAGCCATATTGCGCGCGAGACGAACTTCGCGGATTTGCGCTATTTCAAGCGACTTCCCGAATGCGCAAGCTGTAATGTTGCTACAGCAAAAGTAATTAATCTATCCGATGTGTTTGGCAAAGAAGCTGGAACAGATAAATTTGTAACACGATATCTACAAACAACTCATTGTGACTTATTTTTTGCAGATGCTGCCATATTAGTTGAGGGTTCTGCGGAAAGTATGCTAGTGCCTCATTTTATAAAAAATCAATATCCTGAGTTACATCAAAGATATGTTTCTATACTTAATATAAATGGTCGTCATTCACACAGACTAAGTCCTTTACTTGATAAACTGTGCTTACCAACCTTAGTGATTTCCGATTTGGACTCTGCGGAACCAAACGGTCATCATAAGGCTGCATGTCCTGAGCGAAACAAAGGATTAATAAGTAGCAATTTTGCTATAACTGATTGGTTGATTAAGAAAAAAGATTTGGACAAGCTTCTTGATCTTCCGGCAAAACAAAAAGTGTTTACGAATGAAACATCCATTCGTATTGCATATCAGACTCCAGTAAAAATTGATTTTAATGGAACGCCAACAGAAGCGTTATCGAGTACATTTGAAGACTGTATAGTTTACACAAACTACGAATTAATTAAAGGTCTTAAAGAAGATGCTGTTGGAAGTGATGCTGGGAGCCTTATTAAGAAGGTAAATGTTGTACTTAATGCTACAGGCTCATTTGATAAACTCCACAAGCAAATATATAGCGAACTTCGTGATGGAAAATCTGATCAGAAAGCTGAATTTGCTTTGGATTTAATTTATACTATTGATCCCAGTGAACTCACAGTTCCTCCATATATTGCAGAGGGCTTAGAATGGCTTCAAATTTTTCTGCGTCCGGAGGTGTGTTGAAAGATGGAAGATAAAAAAACTGCTTGTCAATTGTCTGATAACCACATAGATGATCATGTGGACGACGAAATAAAGCTGTGTCTTTCTGAAAATAGTCCCAAAAGCTTCTTTATGTTTGCAGGCGCAGGTTCTGGCAAAACACGGAGTTTAATTAACGCACTTTCTTTTTTAGACAAAGAAAGGGGATCGAAATTATCTGCATATTCTAAACAGGTTGCAGTTATAACTTACACAAATGCTGCTTGCGACGAAATTTCTAAAAGGCTTCAATATAAACCTGTTTTTACAGTGTCAACTATCCATAGTTTCCTGTGGGAACTGATTAAAAATTATCAGCCTGATATAAAGGCCTGGGTTATTGAATCTTTAAAAAAAAATATTGACGAGTTGAATGAAAAACAGGCTAAAGGACGAGGTGGTGATGCCGCCGTTAAAAGAGCAGAAAAAATTACAAAGACGATAACTCGCCTTGCAAAGATTGAGGCTGTAAAGAAATTTTTATACAATCCGAGCGGGGAGAATGTGGGCTATGATTCTCTAAGTCATAGTGAAGTTGTCAAAATAGGTTCTGAATTTATCGCTACCGAAGAAACCATGCAGGAAATTTTAGTGAGTAAATATCCAGTCTTACTAATTGATGAGAGTCAGGATACAAAGAAAGAACTTGTTGATGCGTTGCTAATTGTTTACGCGAAGTACAAGGATAGATTTGTTATTGGTATGTTTGGTGATACGATGCAGCGTATATATATGGATGGTAAAGACAATTTAGCAGAGTGTATCCCTGATGAGTGGGAAAAACCAGAAAAGGTCATGAACCATCGTAGTGCTACGCGAATAGTGAAATTAGCCAATGCAATTCGGAAGACTATTGATAAAAAGCAACAACGTCCGCGTTCTGATGCCGAGCTGGGAATAGTGCATCTATTTATAGCAGATGCTTCGGCCAATAAAGAAGCGATGGAATATCGAGTAGCTCAAATTATGGCTGAGAGGGCTAATGATAAAGACTGGCTTGATGTTGCCAAATATAAAAGTCTAATACTCGAGCATCACATGGCAGCCAGTAGATTTGGCTTTTTTGATCTATATGCACCGCTTAGTGAATCCAAATCTTTTGACACATCTTTACGTGATGGGTCAATATCTGAAATATCATTTTTGTCTAACATTGTTTCTCCATTAGTAAAAGCATACCAAAATAATAATGACTTCGAGGTTTCAAGAATTGTACGGCAACACTCTCCTCTTTTAAATAAGAAGACTTTCCGGGAAAACGTTGCAGATCAGACCAAGTTACTAAAAGTTGCTGAAAATGCAGTTGAAGAACTGCTTCTTCTTTGGACCGGTGGAGTCACACCTACTTGTGTTGAAATTTTAAGGAATATCAAAAAAACTAATCTTTTCACCCTTAACGATCGTGTAGACGATATTCTGTCTGAACCAGTAGAAGATGAGGATAAAAAGGTAATAGCTTTGAAGAAAGCACTTTCTGTATCGTTTGATGAGTTAGAAAAATATTCGGCATATGTAACTGACAATACCCAATTTGCTACGCATCAAGGAGTGAAGGGGCTAGAGTTTCCCCGAGTTATGGTTATTATGGATGATACTGAGTCCAAAGGGTTTTTATTTAGTTATGAGAAGCTTTTTGGTGCAGCGGCTAAAACAGAAACGGATATTAAAAATGAACGCGAAGGCAAGGATACGGGAATTATGCGAACGACACGACTTTTTTATGTAGCGTGTACGCGAGCAGAAAAAAGCTTAGCAGTTGTAGCATATTCACAGAATAAAGAAGCTGTTAAAAACACAGCTATTTCGAATGATTGGTTCTCATTCGAAGAAATTGAGCCCTTATAATGCTACTAAAAGATTAATTGTACTTCCCAACATGTTTATTATCAAGATTATAAGTAAGACTTGATGTGGTCAAAGTAAAACGAGATATATAATAAACTGAATATGATTATAAAAAAGTTGTTTGCTCTAAATGGAGTAGGCAACTTTTTTATATATAGAATTATAATGTACATGTTACTAAGGAGTTAGCCTCAAACAGCTGATCGTAATCATCTTATTATAAGGTAAGGTAGTGATAGCATATCGTCTGAATTTATCACGTAGCGACAGACCATTGGTTCAAATGTTCGTGGATTTTGCAAGTGTCTTCTTTAATTATGCCATAAACAGTTAGTTGAATTAATAAAAATAGACGATCACGATTGAAGAACTACAAGAAAAACTGCAAAATTCACCAAATGAACCAGCTAGTAACTGTGACGGTTTTTGCGAACATTATTTGAACTATCATGGAAGAAAACGACCTTATAAAAGATGATTAAAATCTTTTATAAGGTCGTTTTAATTTTGTTTTTTAATTAAATGTGGATCATTTTCGTTTTTTTATATCACTGTTTCCGACCAAATAGTCGAGAGAAACATCAAAATAGTCAGCAATCGCTGCAGCTGTATCGAGAGTGGGTATTCTGTCACCTAATTCCCAACGACTTACAGTTTGCTTTGTAACTTCAAATTCAGTAGCAAGTTGTGTGGTTGTCATCTTTTTATCTTGTCGTAATTGTCTTAAGCGTTGGCAAAAAATTTCTTTTGTAAACATATAAAAATCTCCTTGACGTCACCATTTAGGTGATTTATAATAAAAACATAAAGTCACCCAAATGGTGACGAATGAAAACTTAATATGATATCAAAATCAAAGTAAGTTACTGGAGACCCTGTTTTTAGCTATATAAATTGGATCACATTTCTATTATGTGAGGAGGAACGTTGAAATTGTTTGTATTAAATTATTATAACATGGTATAACTTGACGAAAAATAAAAAAGGATAATTCTATTTTCGTGAAGCGATAGCAGTGACTCCATGGCTGTTAAGAGCCGATATGATTTTTACAAAGGCTATTTTTTATCAGAGTTATTAACTTTGATAACGGTATCAACTATTTCTCGTTTGTCAGGTGATAGGTTTTTTATTTTATGTAAAAGAGAAATATCATCTTCAGATATTTCTAGATGTGAAGGTCTAGATTTTATTTCATCAAGTCCTAAAAGGTAATCTGTCGTGACCATAAAATAATCAGCTATTTTTTTCAATGTCTCAGTATCGATACTGCGCTTGCCAGTTTCCCATTGAGATACTGTATTCTGTGCAACATTAAAAATCAGACTAAATTCTTTTTGACTAATCTTTTTTTCTTTTCGTAATTCAGTTAGACGCATCTAAAATCACCCTTCCGATATTTTGATTATCTCAAAAAGCGATATAAAATGAAAGGAAATAGATACTTATATCTCAAAATGAGTTGACAAGCAAGCATAAAAGTAATAATATCTCATTGAGAGATATTAAAAGATAGAGAAACAGTTAAAAAAACTTAGATTGAAAAAAGTTAGCCGAATGCGCGGCCATAAGGAAAATTAAAACATTGAGGTGAGGAACCGTGATACGGGACTTGGTACTTTATATGAAACAGGAACGTATAGCACAAAATCTTACCAAAAGCGAACTGGCTTTTAAAAGCAGCGTCAGTCAAACGCATATAGCCAATATTGAAAATGGAAACGTAATACCAACGCTTGAAACGTTAGAGAAACTGGCGAAGGCTTTAGGCTTTGACATTGCCCTGCAGGTAAAAGTCCGCAGGCCATAAACTGGAAATTGAAATCGGAAAATTCTGTCAATAGAGGGAGGTGAAAGGGAACTCGGGGGAGAGCAAGATTTTGCATAAAAAAGATAGGAGGGATTAATTGATGGATCTTACGGAAATTGTGAATGAAAACTTGATTCATCTGGACATGAAAGCGACCACCAAAGAAGAGGCGATCTGGGAGTTAACCGAGAGCCTGTACAAAGAGGGAAAAGTAAGTAATCGGGCGCTTTTTGTAAAAGATGTATACCGCCGCGAACAGGAAGGGAAAACGGGTTTGGGCAATCACATCGCCATACCGCATGGAAAATCCGATGCCGTGGCGGTGACTTCCATTGCCTTTGGCCGAACAAGCCATGCTTTAGACTGGGAGACAATTGATGGGAAGCCGGTACATGTTGTTTTACTGTTTGCCGTGCGAAATGCCGATAAAACAACACTGCACTTAAAACTGCTGGCACAGGTGGCCATTGCTCTGGCCGATGATACGATTTTCGAAAAACTAGTAAAAACAACGGATAAGCAGGAAGTCATCCGGCTATTAGCCCAGCGTGTTGAATAACAATACAAGGGTCGTTCTAAAATTTAGTTCGTTGATAAAAAAAGGAGAGATTCGTATGTTACTTACCATGAATGAAATGTTAAAGACAGCCCAGGAACACCGTTTTGCCGTACCGGCATTTAATGCCGGGAGCGGACAACTTTTAACCGCGATGATGGAAAGTGCCGAAGCAAAAAAAGCCCCCGTTATCATGGCGATCCATCCCGATGAACTCATGTTTTTGCGCGACAGCTTCATCGCGAGTGTTCTTTATGAAGCAAATCATAGCAAAGTACCCATGGTTTTACATTTGGACCATGGCGCAAGCTACGAACAATGCATCCATGCCATTCAGCTCGGCTTCACCTCGGTCATGATCGATGGCTCCCAACTGCCGTTTGCCGAAAACATTGCCCTGACACAGAAAGTTGTCGAAGCAGCCCATGCCGTAGGCGTATCGGTCGAAGGGGAACTCGGAACGATTGGACAAACCGGAAATTCAATTGAAAATGGAACGACGAAAATCATTTATACCGATCCGGCCGATGCGAAGACTTTTGTGGAAAAAACGGGCGTGGATTCTCTAGCCGTAGCAATTGGTACCGCGCATGGCATTTATCCCAAAGGCTTTGTACCAAAATTGAAACTCGACCTGATTCCTGAAATTCGCCAGGTTGTTCGTGTTCCCTTGGTACTGCATGGCGGTTCGAGTAATCCAGATAAAGAAATTGCCGAATCGGTAAATCTGGGGATTACGAAAATCAACATCTCCAGTGATATTAAATTCAGCTTTATGACTGGCGTGCAAAACTATTTGCAGAAAAACGGCTTTGAACGAGAACCCAATGTCATTTATCCATCCTGCATCGCTCTTTGCCGCAATACCATCGAAGAAAAAATGAAACTGTTTAATGCTATCGATAAGATGAAATATTTCACGCTGTAAGCTGATTTTTTAAAATTTTTATCAAGAAAAAATGTTTGCACAGGAGGCGGTTTACATGAAAATTGTTGGAATATCGGCTTGTGTGGCCGGGATTGCCCACACCTATATTGCCCGAGAAAAATTAATCCAAGCAGCCGAAAAAGCAGGCCATGAAATTCATTTAGAAACACAGGGAACGATTGGAACCGAACATGCGTTAACGAAACAACAAATTCAAGAAGCCGATTTGGTAGTTTTAGCCGTGGACATTCAGATAAAAGGCAAAGAACGCTTTGCCGGTAAAAAAATCATTGAAATTCCGACCGAAACAGCCATTCACTCGGCGAATTCTTTAATCCGAAAAATGGAAGAGATCATAAAAAAATAGAACAGGAGGAAACATACTTTATGAAATCGTTCGAACTTAGAAAACATGCCATGACGGGAATCTCCTACATGATTCCCTATGTATGTGCCGCAGGTATGCTCATGGTCATTGGAAATATTTTTGGCGGACATACCATAACCGATTACCGCGGGAGCTTTTCCATTGCCGATGCCCTAACGACTTTAGGCGGTGACGGCTTGGGCTTACTGCCCGTGTTTATCTCGACCTTTATTGCCTATTCCATTGCCGACCGCCCCGGTATTGCTCCAGGCTTTCTACTAGGTCTGCTCTGCAAAGCCAATGGCTTTGGCTTTTTAGGCGGACTGCTCACCGGCTATCTTGGGGGCTGGGTCGTAAATTACTTGAAAAAAGTGATCAAAGTGCCAAGCTTTGCCCAAGGAATTGTCCCGCAAATGATCCTGCCACTTCTAGCCACGATTCTTGTCGGGCTATTTATGGAATATGTCCTCGGACTGCCAATTATCGCTTTGACCGATGGCATTGCCGCTTTACTTATTCAACTGCAAGGCGGAACCTCCATCCTCTTACTGGGTGTTATTTTAGGAATTCTATCCTCCATTGACTATGGCGGACCCATTAACAAAGTGGTCTTTGTTTTCGTGCTGAGTCTCATGACCCAAGGAATTGGCGCTCCCATTGCGACCTTGATTTCCGCATCAATGATTGCACCCTTTGGCCTAACACTGGGCTACCTGCTAAGCCGTATTTTGCAGAAAGACATTTATTCCAAACAGGAAATCAATGCCCTGAAATCCGCATTTTTGATGGGCTGCTGTCAAATTACCGAAGGGTCTTATCCTATTATTTTAAATGATCTTCTGCGCATTACGATTTGTACCGGTGCCGGTGCCGCCGTAGATGGTGCTTTAACGATGTATTGGAACTGCTCCTCCACCGTTCCGGCCGGCGGGTTTTTCGCTCTGGCCGGAATCAGCCACCCAGGGCTTTGGCTTCTAAGTTTATTGGCAGGCTCGGTCGTATTTGCCGTACTCTTACAATTCTTAAAAAGCAAACCACCCGAAGAATTTGTGGAAGAAAAAGAACAAGAACTGGATTTAACGAGTCTTAAAATTTCTGGTTGAGGTAGGACGTGAGAATTTGATTCGTAAACAAAAAATAGCCGAGTTTTCAAAAAGACCCGTCTATCAATATACACTCGCCAACAAAAACGGGATGGAACTAGCCATCTTGAACTATGGCGGGACGATCCGCGAACTGCTGTTTCAAGATAAAACAGGGAAAAAAGAAAATCGCATCCTCTCATATAAAGATATTGCGCTGTATGAAGAAAATCCAATGTTCTTTGGTGCCATAATCGGCCGTGTGGCCGGTCGCATCAAAAACGGTACCTTTGTATTGGCGGGAAAAGAATATCAAGTTGAAAAAAATGAAGGAAACCAGCATCTGCATGGCGGAAACAAGGGCTTTCATCATCGGTTTTGGTTGGTGGAGGCTGCGCAAGAGTCAACGCTGGATCGTTTAGTCCTGCACTTACAGGATCAGAGCCAGGATGGCTATCCAGGTGATCTGCAAGTGTGTGTCACGTATACGCTGTCGGAGGACAATATGTGGCGTATCCATTACCAGGTTGAAACAGATCAGCCCACGCTTTGCAATATGACAAACCATACGTACTTCAATTTATCCGGTATGAAAAACAGCGATATTTTACAGCATGCCTTGCAGATTCAGGCTGATCAAGTTGCTTGTGTGGACGAAAAAACGCTGCCGACTGGAAACTATCTAGCAACAAAAAGCGACGAGGTTTTTAACTTTACCAAACCAAGAACGATCGGTCGCTATGGAATGCATGGACACAAACAACAAGAACTGGTTCAAGGCGGGTATGATCATGCCTTTTTATTAAGCAAAAAACAGCAAGATGACATAATTTTGTTTGAAAAAAACAGCGGAATCAAAGTGCGGGTGAAGACCACCGAAGAAGCGGTTGTACTCTACACCTGCAATAAAGTCACCCAGGCCTATCCGCTCGAATATGGCAACTTAAAACCGTATACTGGTCTAACGCTGGAAACACAAGCAATGCCCGATCGGATTCACTCCGACCGACCAGAACTCGTTGTGATAACCAAAGACAAACCCTATGACAGCTCGACAAGCTATGCCTTTTCCCTTGAAGAAGAAACAAAAGAAAGAAATGGGGGATTCAAATGAAACGATCACAAATCAATGAGATTATTGAATATACCATACAAGCAGCGGAGCAATTCAAAATTCCACTACCGCCCTTCGCTTTTTATACACCCGAAGCGTGGAAACAGATCACCGAACAAGAAGTTGAACTGGTCGACAACATGCTGGGCTGGGATGTTACCGATTTTGCCACAGCCGATTTCACACATATTGGACTGACGGTCTTTACCTTTCGCAATGGGAACTTCAAGCAAAAAGAAACCTATCCCAAACCATACTGCGAAAAGCTGTTATTTGTGCGTGACGGACAGATTTTACCCTTCCATTTTCATTGGTACAAAATGGAAGACATCATCAATCGCGGCGGCGGCAGCTTAAAACTAACCTTATATAACTCAACCAAAGCAGGTGATTTTGCCGATACCGATGTCGTGGTAAAAGTCGATGGGAAACGATTTGCCGTTCCGGCCGGCGGGACCATCCTTCTGAAACCAGGGCAGAGTATAACCTTGGCGCCAGGGCAGTACCATCAATGGCAGGGTTTACCAGGCAGCGGAGACATTGCACTGTTTGAAGTGTCAACCACCAATGATGATCGGGTCGATAACCGCTTTTATAAAGCCCAGTCTCGTATTCCTGAGATCGAAGAGGATACCTCACCAACCCATTTGATTTTTAAGGATTATGCGAAGTACATTCAGTATGTTTAAATTGATTGGGGCTAAATGCAAGTGCATTTGATTAAATAATAAAGAGACGGTTTAAAGCTACTGGAATATATTGCTTCTGGTAGCTTTAACCGTCTCTTTTCTGTTTCTTTGCAAAAATAAAATTTGTACAGTTTATATTATTAAAAACTTCTCTCTTAACGAAAATAGCTGACAGCAATACATTTTGTGTTTTTCTTACAGCTAGTAGGTCGTACAATATAGTATAATAAAAGCTGGACACCAATCGTATAAAGTAATAAAATTACAAGAATATCACGGATGATTTTGCCGAGAAGGCATCTATTATTAAAGAAAAGCAGGCGGTATAGTGAAGAAGCTACGACAATTTGATATGGAAAGTTATCGTATTTTAGCAGAATTAAGTAAGGCTATTATGTTTGAATGGGATATCGCTACCGATCGTTTTTATGTGTCATCAAATTGGAAATTACAATTTGGTACTGAGCCACCAACGGAAAAATTCAGCCATCATATTCCTCAGATTTTTGGTATGCATCCTGAGGATACGGATGAACTAACCTCATATATTGAAAATATTCAAAACAATAATGAAATCATCGAACACACAAAATATTACAAAAAAATCGAAGTGCGGCTTTTAACAAAAAAACATGCCTATAGCTGGTTCCAGCTTCGTCTTCTTTTGCGCTGTAATGAAAAAGGTCTGCCGGACCGGGCTTTTTGCATGATCACCGATATTAATTTGCAAAAAAAAGAATATGAAAAGTTGCTTTATCGAGCACAAATCGATGTCTTGACTGGTCTTTATAATAAAGCAACGGTACAAGCAATGATTATTGATTATTTAAGAAAATCTCATTTACACAATAAGAATCAAGCTTTGTTTATTATTGACATTGACGGTTTTAAAGAAGTCAACGATCACTTTGGTCATCTATTTGGCGATACCGTTATATCAGATTTAGCACACTGCATCCAAAATTCATTTCGAAAATCGGATATCGTGGGACGAATCGGTGGGGACGAATTCATTGTACTTTTTAAGAATATAACGACAGAAGAACTTATTGTCAAAAAAGCGCAGGAACTTATAGAGCTGTTGCAACGAACATATACCAGCAACGGCACGAATTATAAAGTCTCCGCTAGCATTGGCATTGTAATATCTCCGTTATATGGGACTCATTTTGATGATTTATTCCAAAAAGCGGATCATGCACTTTATTATGTGAAAGAACATGGGAAAAATAATTTTCATTTTTTTCATGAAAAATTACCAGAGCCACAATATATTAGTACACGAACACTTGAAATTACCAATGCAAAAAATAGACAAAATCAAAAAGCTTTTCATGAAAATGTCATTGAATACATTTTTAAAATTTTATATCGTAGTCAAGATGCCAATGTAGCCATTAATCTTATTCTGGAAATGATTGGCCGGAAATATAATATAAGTCGAACGTTTATTCTTGAAAAAAATGCTCGGGAAGCATATTGTAATACGTTTGAATGGTGTAATGAGGGAATCGTTTCTTTGCAAAGTGAACTACAAAATATCGATAAAGCCATGGCTGAGAAATTTTTTGCCCATTTTGATGAAAATGGCATATTCAGTTGTGGTAATATCGATCTTCTTGCAGCAGAGTTAAAGATCTATTTCAAGAAAAGTCCTGTCAAGGCATTGCTAGAATGTGCTATGTTAAATGATGGCATAAAAGCTGGTGTCATTGGCTTTGAGTGCCACCACCAGCCTCGTTTATGGAAAAATGAAGAAATTGAAGTTTTATCCTTTACAGCGGAAATTCTGAGTGTATTTTTGTTGAAAAAAAGAGCTTTTGATAAAATGAAACGATCCCATATGCAGGCATTAGAAATTTTGGACTATATTGATTCTTTTATTTTTGTTATTGACAAGAATACCCATGAAATTCTTTTTGCAAACAAAAAATCTCTTGATGTTTTTGGTACATATCAACTTGGCAAATCTTGTTATGACTTCATTAGCTGTGAAAAGAAACCCTGCGATTATTGCCCTATGCTTTTACTTACGGAATCGATAGAACAAGCACAGAAAGACATATACTTTCCAAAACGCGATTTATGGGTGCATGCTGTAGCTTCCAAAATACATTGGGACAATACCAGGGAAGTTTGCTTATTGCACTGTCATGATATTAGTAAATCTGACATACATTCTTTTAAGTAAAATAGGTCGTGTTGTTCTATACATACTGTCTCATACAACACGAACGGTTGTAATTTTATTACCTTGCATATTGTAAAGAAAGGTTGATTACATGTCATGGGAGGCACTTACGTGATTAAAATGAATCTTGATAATTGACAGAAGTTATAATCAGTGGTACGTTATAAAAAATAAATAAAATTGTGGGGGGACTCTTTGGAGTTGAGAAGGTAAAACCTGACCCTTTGAACCTGTTAGTTAATACTGACGTAGGGAAGCAGCCATGTGACGCAAAAGATGCTTGCCAGATTCGGCAAGCATCTTTTCTTTTATGCGTTTACAGATTTGTGTTCGCTGGGAACGTAAATATAAGATAGAGGGAACGATGTGCAAATGATCGATAAAAAACAAATTCAAAAACAAATGATCCAGGCGGTTGAAACGGTAAAACAGACAAATCCTATGGCGGGATCTATCACAAATAGTGTAACGATCAACCTTGTCGCCAATGCACAGCTTGCTGTTGGTGGCTCGGCAGCTATGGTTTATTTACCAGATGAAGGGGAGTTTTTGGCCAAAGCCGGTGGCGCAACCTATATTAATGTAGGCACGCTTTTTCCCATTTATGAAGAGACTTTGCCGCGGACGGTCAAGGCTTTGCAGGAGGCAGGAAAACCGTGGGTGCTTGATCCGGTTGCGATTGGTATTGGTGAACTTCGTACGAAGTTATTGCTCCAGTTTAAACAATATAAACCAAGTGTAATCCGTGGAAATGCATCCGAAATCATCGCCTTGGCGGGCCTATGGGATTTGGCAGGCGGCGTGAACCAATCAAACGTGCGCGGTGTTGATTCTACGGATTCGGTTCTTGCGGCGAAAGATGCTGCCGTAGCGCTGGCAAAATGGACTGGCGGGGCTGTTGCGGTATCGGGGGAAACGGATTTGATAACGGAGGGTTCGATTCTTGCTGTGGCGCATGGCGGGTCGCATTTTTTTGAAAAAATTACGGGAGCGGGCTGCTCGCTGGGTGGTGTGGTTGCCGTTTATTTGAGTGCAGCTTCTCCATTTATCGCAGCTTTGACGGCTGCAGCTGTTTATAATTTGGCAGGACAGCGGGCAGAACGTAAAGTCGATGGACCAGGGCATTTTCAAACGCAGTTTCTGGATGAACTCTATAAAGCTACAGGAAAAGAGATTGCGGATACTTTATTTGAACTTGAGGAGGTTACATTATGAATACATTGGTTGCAGTTGCCATTTCTCCATGCGGCACAGGCGAAGAGCTGTCGGCTGAAGTGGCCCAGGTGGTAAAAGTGATTCGTGAATCAGGCTTACCAAATCACACAACATCGATGTTTACGGAGATTGAGGGTGAGTGGGATGAAGTAATGCGTGTCGTCAAAGCGGCAACGTTTGTCCTAGCGGAAAAGGGAATTCGTACGGAAGTTGTTTTAAAAGCGGATATACGTCCCGGGTTTACAAATATGATCCATTCAAAAGTTGAGAAAGTGAATACGATTTTGGAGAAGGTAAAATGAGTATAAGAAAAAAATTAGATATTTCTTCATATCTTGTAATTGGTCCTGAAAATACGAAAGGCCGTCCGGTTGGAAAAATTATTAAAGCGGCGATTGTGGCGGGCTTTACCTGCATCCAAATTCGCTCCAAAGTGGCTTCGGCGATTGAACTAATTGAGCTAACTCGTGAGGCTGCTGCTGTTATTGCTAGTCTAGGTAAATCTGACAAAGTTGCTCTACTAGTAAATGATCGGTTGGATGTTATTTTAGCGGCACGAAAAATGGGTATAAAAGTAGATGGAATTCATGTAGGGCAAACCGATATTCCCGTGGATATTTGCCGTGACTATTTGGGTGAAGATTCTATTGTGGGTTTATCGGCAAGAGCGGATGAACTGCTCGAATATATTAAAACGGTGGATGTGCGTGCCATTGACTATTTTGGTGCCGGACCTTTACATAAGACTCTGACGAAGCCAAATTGTGGACTGGATTCGACGGGTGCTATCATTACCCGAAGCTTTGCGGAGCTTACCGAACTGCGAAAACTTAGTCCGATTCCTGTAGTAGTTGGCGGGGGCGTGAAGCTTGGCGATATAGCACAACTGGCAAAAACGAAAGTTGCTGGCTTTTTTGTTGTATCTGCCGTAACGGAAGCAGAGCAGCCCGGTATCGCGGCGACTGAGTTGGTTGAAGCATGGAAAGCGGCGATTGACATATAAAACATTTCATATCAACTTATATCGTTACTGTATCATCATTCTGCTGTATTGTGAAAATATGGTGGGATGGTGATTTTTTTGTTTAGGCGGGGTAGTGGTTGATGATTGCTGCTTTTAAAACACCTTTACCACTATTGTGATAGGTATGTTCTGCCGAAGCGATGAAACTGATCGTATCATCCGCCGATAAAGTGAATTGTTCTTCTTTTATGGTTAAGGTTAAAGTTCCTTCTAAAATCATAATATATTCGAGTGATTTTTCGGAATGCCCGACCGAGGTATAAGTCTGATTTTCATCCAATTCCATTTGAAAGAGTTCAAAATTTCGGGAGGCATTATTCGCATAATAGCAATAAACGCGATAGTGGTGATCGGTCACGTCTTGCATTTTTGTATCGATTTTTTTTATGATTCGATTGTCAGATTGCTGCTGCTCTAAAAGAGATGTATAGGGAACTTTCAAACCTTTGGCGATTTTCCACACGGTATTGATTGTTGGGTTTGTATCGCCTTTTTCAATTTGAGAAAGCATAACTTTACTAACTTCACAGAACTTGGCAAGCTGCCCTAAGCTCAAGTTTCTTTCTAAACGAAGTCGTTTTAAATTTTCAGCAATAACATGATTGATTTCCATAGTTTATCCTCCACTATCTTTATATTGACAATTATAATGAACGATTGTAAAATATAAAGTGTAAATTATATTTTGTGTTTGTTAAGTATATTATATAAAATTGCAAGATTAAACGCAAGATATGATTCGAACCTTGCCGATAGACAGGGGAACTTTTTAAAGAGGAAGGAATAAAGGATACATGAAAAAATCATATTTAAAATACATATTGTCATTGCTTATTTTTGGTTCCAATGGCATCGTTGCCAGTTACATAGCACTCAGTAGTTCGGAAATCGTGTTGTCTAGAACCATTATTGGAAGCTTGTTTTTAGGACTTATTTTTATAATTGGTAGAAGAGATCTGCACATTGAGCAGATAAAGAAACAATGGTTTTATTTACTGGGAGCAGGTGTTTCTATGGGAGCAAGCTGGATTTGTTTATTTCAAGGCTATCAGCTCGCGAGTGTGAGTACGGCAACACTCGCCTATTATTGTGGTCCTGTTCTCGTAATCGCTGCCGCGCCGTTCTTATTTCAGGAAAGCATGACAGCAAGCAAAATAATTGGCATTCTTATGGTCATTTTTGGCATGGTGTTTGTAAATGGTTCAGATTTTTTGGCAGCAGGGTGGTCCTTGGGACTTCTCTATGGATTACTTTCGGCTCTATTTTATGCAGGAATGATCATTTTCATAAAAAAAGTAACAAAACTTTCGGGGCTGGAAAGTACGTTTATTCAACTGATTATAGCTGGCTTGGTGATCGCTTTGTATATGCTCTGTGTACAGCATGGCGCTATGGATATATCCGGCAAAGAAATTATCCCAATTCTGTTTTTGGGGATCGTTAATACAGGAGTCGCCTGCTATTTGTATTTTTCGTCAATGCAAGCGCTTCCCGCACAGTCCGTGGCGATTTGCAGCTATGTTGATCCTTTATCCGCGCTGCTGTTTTCCGCAGTTATTCTCAATGAGCATCTTAGCTTGCTTCAAGTTGTTGGAGCGAGTTTGGTTTTGGGCGGTGCGGCCTTTAGCGAGCTATATCCATTTCGGAAAAATGAAATTTAATAATACAGTACGCCATATAAAATGTTTAATGCGTTCTAATAGGATCGTCTGGACTTATGTTTAGACGATTTTTTTTGCGCTATGACGCAGCTGTTTTTGCTCGTAAATTCTAAAATATTCTTGACATATTCTTGCCTAATCGTATATCATATAAACAATATATGAATTATATGATATAAACTATAGGAGATGGAAGACCATGTATATTACGAATTTACAAAAAACAAAACCAGCTGCTACACCAGACAGTTTGGCGACCGACCAAATTCCTGTATCGGTACAGTGGCTTTTGGGTGAACCGGAAGGCGCACCGAATTTTGAACTGCGTTATATCACTTTTCCCGTAGGTGCAGCTACCGTCTATCATGAACATGCCTGGGAACATGAAGTTTTTGTTGTGAAAGGCTCGGGGAAGATTAAAACGGAAGCGGGAGAACAAGCCGTCACAGCTAATGATGCTGTTTTGCTCTTACCGAATGAAGGTCATCAACTCATCAATACTTCAACAGATGAAACATTTGATATTATTTGTGTCGTTCCAAAAGGAACGCGGACCTTTTCTTGTCAATGCGGCTGATCTGATATGAAAAGAAAATAAAATTTAAGGAGAATCAATCATGAAGCGAAGCAAAGTATTACTCACATTTCTTTTTAGCATTTTGACGGCAGCTGCTGTTTTTGCCGGTTGTGGTTCCTCACCTGAGGACACACAATCTGCCAAGCCTATAAAAATTGGTGCAACAGCTGGACCAAATGCAGAAATATTGGAAGAGGTTCAGAAAGAGGCGAAGAAGGAAGGCATCAATATTGAAATTGTAGAATTTAATGAATATATTCAACCCAATGTTGCCTTGGCAAATAAAGACTTGGCTATGAATGTGTACCAGCACGAACAATTTCTAAAGAATTCCATTAAAAACAACAATTATGAGTTTACATCGATTGGTGCTACTTATCTGCTGCCGTATGGATTGTTTTCGAATCGTTACAAGTCTTTTACGGAAGTACCAGATGGTTCTAAAGTGGCTATTCCGAATGATCCAACAAATGGTGGACGTGGTTTGGCTCTATTAGAAAAAGCAGGACTCATTCGTTTGAAACCTGGTGTTGGCGCAGCTGCTGGTGTTAACGATGTTATTGAAAACAAGCATAATTTGCAAATCATTGAACTGGAAGCGGCTCAATTGCCACGTGCATTAAATGATTTGGATCTAGTTGCGATACCAGGGAATTATGTTTTAAGTGCCGGTTTGAATTTGAAAGATGCACTTTTAGTAGAGGATAACAAATCACCATTTACGATTGTAGCCGTCGTTCGCAGTGAAGACAAAGATAATGCTGTATATAAGAAGATTGTGCAGATTTATCAATCAGATGCAGTCCGTCAGTTTGTAACGAATAAATACGGTGGGAATGTTGTACCTGGATTTTAAAAACCGTTGATTTGAAAAGTATATAAGATGGAACAATGGGGTGTCACACTAAGAAAATAGTGTGACACCCCATTGTTGTGTAAAAAACGATTCTAAATATAACTTTTGTCGGATAGCTGTTCGCTGAAAAAATCAATAAAATTTTGTGCAACAGAAGATAAAGTATGTGTTTTTAACCATATTATATTGGGGCTTGTAATTAAAGATGGTGCATCAATTTCTCTATAATGCAAATTTAAACCCGGCATAATATCAATCCAATCCTTCGGTATTACAGCAATACCCATTCCAGAATTTGCCCACGTCAAAATGAACCTCGTATCGTCTACCTTGCATACGATATTCGGGGTAAAGCCTGCAGCGTGGCAGGCCTCAACTATGATTGGTCCAAATCTATAGCTGACAAGCAGGGGTAATCCTGAAAGTTCAATAATTTGCAAGATGCTTTTATCATTTTTGTATTCCGTATTGCTTACGGCAATCATTGGCTGTTTAGGTAATGAAAACGAATCAAAAAGAGTTGTGTCGAACGGCGTACGAACAATGCCAACTTCAATTGTACCAATTCTTAGAGCCGCCTGTATGCTCTGCGTACTCATATCTCGTATTTCAAATTTGATATTCGGGAATTTCTGATGAAATCGTGGTATAGACCTTGATAAAAGAATAGCTACTGATGTGGATACCGTTCCAATAGCGAGCGTTCCTTGTTGTCCGGATTCAAAATCTTTTAATTCCATTTTTATTGAATTTATCATCTCAAGCATTTGCGCTGCCCGAAACTGGAACCGCTTTCCGGCATCTGTTAGCTGCAATTTCCGAGTACTTCTAACAGCCAACTTAACATCAAGCTCCTGTTCAATTTTTTTTAATTGATTGCTCAGATAGGGCTCTGGAATAAAGAGCCGCTTTGCAGCTTTTGTAATATTACCTTCTTCAGCGATAGCCATAAAATAAGTAAGTTGCTTTTGATTCAATACATTCCCTCCTATTAGTATCAAAATCGATATTAATTATACCGTATTTGCGTATTTTTAATATATATTATTTGGTGATATCATAATAATATATACTTTTAAGAAAGTCAAAGGTATAAAAAATTTCAAAGAAGGCTTCACATGCAAATTTCATCGCAAACCTCAAAAAGACTTGTAATTGCCTGCGTAGGTATCGGGACATTTATTGCCTCATTGAATTCAAGCCTTATCACCACAATATTGCCTGTGATTAGACAGACACTGAAAATCTCACTTGGGCAGTCTGACTGGCTTGTTTTAATTTTTCTGCTTATCATGACTGTTTCATTAATTCCATTCGGAAAGCTTTCTGATCTTCTGGGGCACCGATTAATTTTTTTGACAGGTTTCGCTCTGTTCATATGTGCTGCATTTATTTGCGGATGTTCGGCAAATTTTATATCGCTTTTCATTGGCAGAGCTCTGATGGGATTTGGTTCAGCTATGATTTTGTCGGTTGGACCAGCAATTCTGACGACTACATTTCCCAGTGAACAGAGGGGGAAAGTTCTCGGATTGCAGGCATTAATGACATATGCTGGTCTGTCATTCGGTCCTTTGATTGGTGGCAGTATAACACAATTATTTGGTTGGGAATCCGCTTTTTTTATCAATCTTCCTTTCGGTCTGGCAGGTTTGCTTTTAGGAATATTGGTAATTCCTAAAAAACTTGTAAAAGATACGAAATCTTTTGATGGGCGAGGAATGATATTCTTTGCTATTGCCATGGCAGCTGGCACATTATTGCTCAATGTATCTTCCATTGCAAGCAACCGTAACATTGTGCTCCCACTGTTGTTTTTTCTTTTTATTTTTGCGTTTTGGCAATTTATGATTGCCGAACACAAAGCTTCAGCACCAATGATAAAGCTTTCGTTATTCCAAATAAGAGACTTTGGTTTTGGTTCTCTTGGTGCTGCAGCAAATTATCTCATTTTCTATCTGATATTGTTTACAATCCCCAATTATCTGGAAGAAATCTTACACAGTTCTTCCATGCAGATGGGTGTTCTCATAACCATCACGCCTCTTGTGATGGTAGTTTGCTCACCAATTGTGGGTAGCTTATCCGATCGTTTCGGCTCACGCATTTTCTCGATGATGGGTATGTTTTTCAGTACCATCAGCCTTGTACTGTTTGCAATTATGACGCTTACAACTGGTTTGCTGGCGTTTGTTTTGTTGATTTCGGGGCTTATTTGCACTGGTTTGGGAATTGGCATTTTCGCAGCACCAAATAATTCAGCCATTATGGGCGCTGTTTCAAAGCCGTATCAAGGCGTTGCCTCCGGTGCTGTGGCAACATTTCGGAATATCGGAATGATTGCAGGTACTACGCTGGGAGGCACATTGTTTGATTTGATATATAGACAAATTTCCCGTAATGGTGCATCTTCACAGAATAATTTTTTATCTGCGTTTTCCATGGTTATGTGGATAGCTGTGATTTTCGGAATACTAGGATTTATTTGTTCTTCTTACATGAGTAAAAAAGAACTTTTAAATCACAAATAAATGCTTCATGCTTAAGGCAAGGTTGTTTAGCAGATCGGTTCAAAGGGGCGTGGTGTAAACTTTTACTTATATTATCTCTGCTCCGCTTTTTCGCACTGGCAGTAATAGTGCGGGAATAATTGCAATTAATGTAAAACCGATCGACCAGAAAAAGGCGGCATTATATGCACTTGTAGTAGCTTGGATATTGGATATATAACTAATGGAAAGTTGATGCTGGACAATTGTTGCAAGTATGGCCGATCCGAATGCTCCTCCGATTGTCTGCATGATTCTCGTTGCAATACTGGCATCAGGAACTTGATTGCTGTTTAATCCCTTATATGCAGAAGCCATTATTGGAATTAGCAATCCCCCAAGACCTGCTCCTCGTATAAGCAAGGCCACTGCCAATAAAACATGATTTGTATCGGAACCAGCAAAAGCAAATGGTAATGTACCAATCATTATAACTATCAGACTTATTATAACGATTATGCGGGAGCCTATACGATCCGCTAGTTTCCCGACCCAACTTCTGGTCAATAGCATGCCAATTCCTTGTGGAATCAACAAAAGACCGGTAAACAAAATACTTTCACCACGCACCTGCTGATAGTATAATGGGAGAATAAGCATGGCTCCATTCGTGACGATGCCAGACAGGAAAAGCAAAACATTCGAAGCGAAAAAATTACGTGATTTAAACAAATGCAAGTCAATCAATGGAGAATTCTTCTTGGATAAAGCATAAATAATGAATGCCCCCATTAGGCATAAACCAATTACCATTGGAGTAATTACCGTGCTGCTAGTGATATTACCATGAGAACTCATCTGAGTAATGCCATAAATGAGTATAGCAAATGCTGGAGACAATAGCAGTATGCCAAGAATATCAAAAGGCTGTTTACGGTTGGAAGGTTCATTCGTCGGTAATCCCCACCAAGCCAGCAATAATGCCACGATGCAAATGGGAATATTGATATAAAAAATCCAACGCCAGCTGAAGTTATTTACAATAACTCCACCCAGTACGGGACCCAGAATCGGTCCCATTAATGCGGGGATGCTTACGATTGACATTAGTCGTCCTAAATTGCGGTCACCGGCTATCTGAACAAGCAGTGTTTGTAATGTTGGAATCATTAAACCTGCACCAATTCCTTGTAGAAGTCTGAAACTTATAAGGCTGTCTATATTCCATGACAAAGCTGAAAGTACTGAACCTGCTAAAAATACTAGGAGTGAAAACATGTATACTTGCTTACCGCCAAAACGTTTGTCAGCCCATCCTGAAATTGGTACTGCAATACCCATTGCCAATACATATCCCGTGATAACCCACTGAATGATCGAGATTGTGCTTTTTAGGTCACTGGCTATTGCTTTTATAGCCACATTAACCATTGTCGAATCCAATAATGGTGCAAGAGAACCGATCACCAGGATTATGGCTGCCTTAAATACCTGTGGATCTAGTTTTTCTTTTTGAAATTTTGGGACAGTTATTTTATTTTTTGTCATGGTGATACTCCTTTCATACGCATATAAGAAACGGATAGTTTCTTATATGCGTATGATATAATAAATCTACAGGAAAAGCAATATAAAAATTAGAAAGAAGGAAATAGATATGGATGAGCAAAATAGGGATCAACTTTTTCAACCTAGCCAGTCCATTGATGATAAGGAGCATCGTACAGGAACACGACGTCGTGGTGGAATCCTTGAAGATGCTATCCTTCAGGCTGCTTGGAATGAACTTTGCGAAGTTGGTTATGCCCATCTGACAATGGAAGGAGTTGCCACACGAGCGGAGACAAATAAAGCTGTAGTATATCGTCGCTGGTCCAATAAAGGTAAACTTGTTGTTGCAGCATTAAAAAAGCATGTGCCTAAATCTATCAATGCTGTTCCCAATACGGGCGATCTACGTAATGATGTACTTATTCTGCTTCGTGAAATAGCTCATTCTCTGCAAACGATTGGTGCTGAAACCATACATGGTCTTATGATTGAATATGTTGGTAAAGATTTAATCTCTTTTCTTGCGCAAATAAAGCGCCCAGGAACCGAGAATAAGTTTACAATAGCCATAATGACGATTTTAAAAAACGCTGAAATGCGAGGCGAGGTCAATCTTGAAAAAATCAGTCCTCGGATACTTTCACTGCCCGCTGATTTACTACGATAT
>Ga0302188_10000422_pt1 | contig 36499 bp, 33 predicted proteins | sample II_Bog_E2_1_FD_198783 | JGI IMG/M metagenome (GOLD analysis project Ga0302188, IMG submission 198783) | Peat permafrost microbial communities from Stordalen Mire near Abisko, Sweden - II_Bog_E2_1 | ecosystem: Environmental > Terrestrial > Soil > Wetlands > Peat | place: Sweden: Abisko...
AAACTCAGCAGTAATTAATGCTGTAGACAATAATATGAGGGATAAATAACTCTTACTTTTGACCTAGTTGTTTAATACATCATACTAATCCATTATCAATAGATGGCACTATCAGAGATTGTACCACCAACGAAGGAATCTCAGGAGCCAGCTCGCCGGTATCACGACCTTATTTCAAACGACTGCTCGCATCGTAAATTTTAAGAATCCAGCAAATCGGTAGTAAGTGATTCACTACATTGCCGAACACAGAATAAATCAGAGATTGCGCCAAATGATCCGTAAAGGGGCCCATGCAGCCCTTACCCTTTCGAATAATCAACGGCAACCCTGTTAGAAAGACGACATCTATTAGTACTCTGGTCAGACTGGTGCCTATCATAACTCTGTACTAATTCTTTAGATCCCGAAAGTCACTGCTCCTCAATTCCTAAATTTCTCCAAATCGTCGCATGTATATTTTTAGCGAAAGCACGAGGAATAGATTAACTATGACTGAATCGCTAATGAGTGTCCATATGTTGATGGTAAAGAACAGTTCAACTTCCTATGTTTCAGCCAAAACATTGATGACAAAGACACCAGCCATCTGACAACAAATTCGAAATATGAAATAGCCATTAAGGTAGGTTATAAATTTTAACTACCAACTCGAGAGACGAGAGAGGTCTACTGAACTGGTGAGTCCTTTGTAGTAGAAACGGCAGATCTGAAGAAAAATGGTTTGCACGATGAAACCAGGGATGATGTCCAGACGAGCGTAGTTTCGAGAGTAGGAATCTACTGATTGGCTGGAGTATGGATAGAGGTATGCAAAGAAGATAACAATACTATAAATACTTTAAGCCACCAGTATCAATGCCCAAAGGAAGACCAATCCATATATGACAATTGCACCACGACCAAGATGTCCATATCTTCTGATTTTGACTATTCTGAAGAGTACAACACCGCCAATGATTATTTCTGAGATCATCAGAGCAATGATAATGTACACATCCTCCAAACTTTTAGCATCCCAATAACAGAATTATTACATCTTATTATAATAGGGATAATGCATGATCAATTATGATGAATAATAGGAATCTTACTGCCTCCTAAAGAGAAATGAGCAAAGGATTCAAACCAGAATGGGATTATATAATACAATCAATAGAAGGATAGAGGGAGTCGGAAGAAGAGACTCGCCCACATGGGTAAGAGAAATACAGTAATGAATATGAGGTCACACGTAAGAGTATTTCGATGTTGAAATGGCCTGGAAGTTGGGGGATAAACTCTTGAAATCGCTATTTTCTGCGAAATTTCCTTTATTGCTATCAAAAATTCCTTGAGCTTTAGTTTAGAGCACAATTTTGGCTGGACAGATAGGCGTCTCCTTCTTAAGAAACTCGTGCCTGTAGGTAGTCTCTAAATAACCAATAATCTACCATATTGACGATTGTAGTTTGGATTCTCTTCCTTCTTTTCGATTATTTTAACTGGCTTGGCAAAATACTCAGGGTTGGGCTGTTAGAAATAGCCATTATACGTTGTTTTGCCGTACCAGTTACTGCCAGTTTTCAATTGATCTGCGATGTACTTGTAATCATCCTTACTGGGCTTTTTGTTTACATATTGGCCGGAGTAAGTTGTCTTGCTTCGCAGAGGAAAATAACCGCGGGTATGGCGATCAGTTGGCTTCACGTATTGATTATCTCCTCTATGGCCGGGAAACTGAATCAAATACGAAGTGAGTTTCGGGGCCGGACCATTACACTGTAACTGGTCCTCGGGATGAGGATGCTATACTTTATCTCCGTTGCGGTTAGTAAAACCTTCGTTATAAGTTGAGTTTAAATCTAAATGCGGTCCCTTTAGTTTATTGTATTCTTTGGCATAATGTACTACGTTCGGAATACTCTTTTGCTCGTAGAAGCTGCGCTGATAGATAGTATTTTTGGTGAGGTCCGGTTTGATAACGTGCATCTTGCATAGGTGCCGCCCGCAGTTGCATGTACTACAGAGACACTGTTCAGGATCATGGTGACTAAAATTGTTTGTTGACAGTTTGGTTGCTGTTTGCCTGAATTTGTCTTGCTCCATACGACAATGAGCAGTCTCAGGGCGTGCGAGACTCATGTTAGGGTTGATTGAAGAGTCGTGTTGATAGCTGGACTGCCCTCGGACTCTGGATTTGAACATAGTCTGAAATCCTTGTTTTCTTTTTGCTGAGCTTTGAGACTTCTGTGAAGCAGGTCTCATCTGTATCATTGGAATAATAGTAATTTTATTTAATAGTAATAATATCCGTCTTCACAAAAGCAGTCGAGATTGATAATGTGCTTAATAACATCATAAGATTGAAATCTATGACTACTACGACTTTGGCCAAGAAGGAAGTTGAAAGGATTAATAATTACAATCAAAATGTAAAGATGACCGACAAAAGGATGATATCTATTGGTTATCCCTAGGTTTATCAAAAGATAGAGTTGTAAATAATGATAAATTAAACATCTGGCTATTATCTCCCTCGAATAGTCACCATTTATGACCAAATCTAATAAAAAAATTGATAAATTATATAGTAAAAGATTAAGTGAAATCTACATAAATCTGAGAACAAAATCATTTTCATTTGTTAGTTTTGAACACGATTCTGTCCCCATCCTTTTCAAATCTTCCTAAATTTTAATCGTAGAGGTATTTAATGAACAGGGACTGAGAGTGAGTTTCCTATTTTATCTTATCAAAGTTCTCTTCAATAAACATGGTAAGTCTCTTTCTCGACTGCTGTACAAATTTTAGCATGAAATGCATCTTTCCAATGATTCCTTCCACGTACTCTTGCGAGTACCGAGTAAAGAATGGATTGTTGTGGTATCTATTAAGATTTGCGTAGTTCATATTCGACCTGATTTTGAAAGGACCAAAGAAGGTGCTCATACTCCACAGCTTGTAGTAGTCCATAGCGTTCTTCCACTCAGTTTTGTGTTGTTTGTTTATATAGACTTGCCTTCGGCCAATCACACACTTAGCTGTGTCCATACTCAAAAGATAATGCTCTGTCTAATTGATCCATTTATAATTTGAAATGTTGCACGCTTAAAACACTCTCATTATCTCGGAGGGTGACATTCTAAGTAGTTAATGAGCAAGATCAAGCCATTCCTTTATGAATTATGACTACTTTACAGCTATGATTATACTATTCTCGAAAGAATAGCGCCACCCTGCCTTAGTATTCACAGCCTCATCTACTTCCCACTCTAAAAACCCTCCAGCATTCGGATTCCAGAACATAAGTACTTGGGGTAGATCTCCAAACCTATTAAAAATGTACTGGCTGGGAAATTTAGCAATGTTGATCAGCCAATCAAAGTTTTCCACAGCAATAATTGAAGCGTCCAAATATATACCACCATATTTATTGAGCAGAGCCAACCGAACGAGATTGGCCTTGGTTTGAGTAAAGTGACTAATTCTTCCTTTTTTCTCTTTCAGTGTGTATTCTATTTTTTAAATGGTGATGGGATCGAGGTAATCTTTCAAATTATTGTTACTGACTTCTTTGACGACAAAACCGGAGGAAGCACTCATTCTCTTTAAGTTTTGGACGCATAAAAAGATCTAGACGGGGGCGTCTGCGATTGGAACATACCAGTAAATCCAAATTATTTTGGTGAGATTGTTCCAAGGTCGGGCATTTAAATTTACCAACCATTTCTAAGGATTATCGTAGATGAAGGGTTTGGTGGTTTCGGGGAAATACATTTTTTAGATATATGACCCCCTCATGATCTGCTTTTCCAGTTTATTGTCTCTGGCTCGAGTCAGGAAGTCATTTAACTCCCAGAAGATAGTGGGCATCTCCAAATATCTCATGGGACCGACACTGGCTTAGAACTCTTCAAGATCGTATTTAGCCAAGTTTTGTATCTTTCTATCAGGAGTCTTAACGTCTTAATATACTACACTAAGCTTGTAAGGACCGTAGAAGCAGTTAATAAGAAAAAGACCGTAGTAATCGATAGCAAAATGGCTACGAGTAGGATCCGTATTAACTTTGTCCATCGCTTGTTGTTTTCCATCGAGTACTCGGTGTCCAGCTAAAAAAAAGTATTGTGAGTAAATATCCTTTCCGTCAAGTCGATAGTATTCATATCTATTTTCCCTCATATCCTTGGTAATTGACTCTGGAAACAACAAAATATTGATCATCTAATCAAGTACCCTTCCAATGAACTCTGCTTCTTTTATGGCAGCAATAAAATAACTCTCCATACCCGGAATACGCACCATGTACTTTTAGACTTCCTCCATTCCAGCCAATAAAGATTTTTGCTATTTTTGGATTTCAGAACTGTAGAAGGGAGAATAAAAACCCACCACTTGAGGCGCAGCATCGGGATTGCCTCGATTCACATAGGCGTTGCTCTAAATTTAACGGATCCAGTCGAAATTTTCAGTAAGAGTTACGGCACCATCGATAATAACTCCTCCTCTCTCATGCAAAATGCTGAACATAATCAACCGTTTCTATATTTAATCAAAATGACGTTTCAAACCTCCATTGCCTTTATCCATCATTTCCCTGAGGGTCTTCAAAGTATTTTATAGTATTTAATTGCCTCCCTTAGAAAGATAGTTTTGATAATTGGATTTACTAAGAGTATTGACTTTAAAGTTACTGAGTGAGGCGAATCTTTTGTTGTTGGCAATTATGAGTTCATCCAAATATCTTGGACTGAGCTTTTAGAACATCCAGACCTATGGGGTTATGATGAACCCCTCTCCCGTTTTAGATGCAATCGATGTTTCATCCTTTATAGATGATTGCTTATTGCTCCAAAGTATTGAATTCACTCTCTATTTTTTATCATCTTCAATTTTGGTGTTAATCGTGTCAAGCCTGCTGACGAGGTTACCCTCAGTGACCTTCCTTTAGTTTAATCCTTTTTCAATCTTTTGTAACTGCTCCTAATGTAGGGCGTTCTTCTGGTCGTAATCATTAATCTTTTGCTGTAAACTGTTGGAGCTTGCATGGACATAATAAAATAGGTAAACTAGAAGAAACAGCAAGGTGATTGCTAACAATATTCGTAAACAGCTAGATAATTTGAAATTGCTACCTTTTTTGAACTACCCTATTTCCGCCTCTGAATATCTTTGCTTAATAGAGGTTATCGATTTTGAACTTTAAGAGTTTGACTATGACTGACGAACGAGCTTTATGGCCTCGGGGTCAGCTCTCCCCTCAGCGCGACTATTTTTTTTGTTCGGCAGTTTTGACATTAAGAATATGATATAGATATATTAGAAAAAGTAGCATCATTAACGATTTATGGAGCGGTTTAGAGGAACTTATATTATATTTAATAGCCAGAGTATCTCTCATAAAGTCAATCAAGATTGGCAATTTACTGACTGCGGAAATTCATAGAGCCCCACCATCCCTATCCCATCTCTCTTTAATTTAATTTAGCTTAAATAGATAAAATAATTGTCATTTTACGGCACAATGGTCAAGGAGTTGATAGCTGACGCTAAGGACTCGTTTCATCCGCAAGGGAGAGGTTCTCTTTCTCGTCTTATCTCTGGTTAATCCTCACGTATTTTTTAGCGAACTCTTTTATTAGGGATGCAAAAAACAGCGACAGAAGGAATCCAAAAGCCGAGTAGCCGAAAAGCCAAGTGTGCTCGTAAATCGAATTGAAGATGGGAATGTAGAGGACATCCTTTATTCCTTTAAGGTATTTGCCCATGGCGGATGAATCTAATCTATTCAATCGATTTTCTGGCTTTGTCAAGGTCGAAAGTATTAATTTCAGCACTATTTGACTATCAGCGATCTCCTGCATGAACTTTGAAGCCAGTTGAGGGGATAATTTCGATTTCAATTTGCCTTCAAGGCTGTCGTCAGTTATTTATTTTTAGTTTAAACTCTCCATTTTACTGATTGCATTGGCTTGAAATGTTTCTAAAAGGACAATTAGCTCAGTTGTTGAATTTATTAGTTAACTGTCGTATAAGGTCGAGTAATTGCCGTCGGACTGAGGATGAAATTTTGTTATGACACTTGAAACCATTTCATTCAAAGCACCTGTCGCGAGAAGTTAGTTTCGCAGATCTTTCTCCTTCCCCAAAATGAGGTCAAAAGTTTGGGAGGTCCACACGGCAGCGGGCACTGCGACTGATCCAGCAAAAGTTAGAATGAGTGCAATGCAGCAGCAGACACCGAGCAGATAGAGAACAATATCTCTGATCAGTTGTCTATCGTATAGGTCATTAATGAGGATATGGCTGATGACAATCATCGATAGCAGTGCGACCAGAATGAACCAAAAATAAAGCATTTGAGTGCCGAGCCCAAAGAAGATAGCAATGTTACCAATACCCACATATCTGTTAGTATACTTCTAAAGGTTTATTATCAATATTCTAAATCCTATCACCACCTCGCGTACGTATTCCATGGTTGCCCTGAAAATATCAAGCTAATCACTCACCTTTGCCGCGAGATGGCTGATGTTTTGAAGAGAGAAGGCGATTTCTTTTATTTATCCTTCGATAGAATCGAAATCAATGCTGAGCTTATTGTTTTATAGGGTTTGAGATATCTATGCAGAAGTTAAAAATAAGGATGAATCTGTTATGAGCTGCGACCAATTATCAGATAGTGGTACTAGCTACTCCTACTTCAATTGATTGATTTGGTCTGAAAACCAGTCAAGGCCATGATGAATGATAGCGTCATCCTGTCCCCTTGAGAAACCAGTGGGTTCAGTAAAGATGGTGCATGCGAATTGATTGATTCCCAATCCAATATGCCCGCCTTGATTAATACCTAAATGCAATCAAATTTACCGTATAGGGCCAAGGCAATTACAACCAACAGAGACAAGATCATACCTGCTAATCCAACTTGTGTCTTAGTTGATAATTCAATGGTCTTATTGATCTATTACTTGACTTATCTTATTTCTGGTTTGGAAAATATACCCTTGCACCAGACGAGAATCATCGCCACAAGAAGAGCCAATGCCCAAAGATAGATGATTAAACTAGACAAAATTTATGTGATAGCTGCATGCTTGAATTATTATAGTCGCGTTTTTTGATTGTTAAGATAGTCAATTACAAAAGAAATGAGGTGAGCTCTGATTTAGTGAAAAAGTACCCTGATACTTTGATGTATTGCTTGACGCTGTCCAGCATGTAAATATTCCTTTCCCTCTATACTTCAAATTGCTTTGCTGTAAATGTGGATAGACAGTAAGGCGGAGTTGTAGCAATTTTATTGCTGGCATCTGCAGTTTATTGAGACGATGCCACGAGCAGTAGGGAGATTATTATTATTTGCAATGTTGGCGTGGAGATGGGCATGATTATAATTTATAATTAAATTAAGCAAATCAATTAATTATCGTTTATCTCTTACCTTATTTTTCAAATTTATTTCTTCGCTAACAAGCAGATCATTTCGGCAAGCACAGTCATTATAACAAATTTATGAGACTAGCTCAGTGCTACCAATCGAAATGGGCAATGAAGTCTATATGTTGCTATTTTTAAGATATAGTTACTGCTATCCTATAATTATAATTTAACTTGTTGACATGCGGAAGGGTAAGAAGGTCCATTTGCAGAAATTGGAAGAGACCGAAGATGCCGTTTCGGATGGAGAAGATGCTGATGCAGAATAATAATCATGGTGTGATAACTGTCTAGATAATGTCGGGGACAAATACAATGCCTGCCAAGAACAACCCTGCTGCCGTCTACTGATGTGGACACTCATCATTGTTGTTATTGGATTTCTGCTCTTTACTGCAGCTAACTCGGATGCGGGCAGACCATGGATTAACGAGCATCTTGGTATTGATATGTCCCAAGTTAAAAGCACAATAATGAAGTCCCTTGCCTCCCTCAGCAGGTAAGATCTGGAGAAGAAAGTGGAGTAACTGAGCAAAAGAGGGGAGCAAATGGAGGTAACCATCCAAAATCTCAACTAAAGACTTTAAGAAAGTTTAAGGAACGAGGAAAAACTTGAAACTGATGTTTAGTTGCTGGAGGAAGAACTCAAAAATCCAGGATAGCCCTATAAAAAGCCAGCTAAGGTTGAGAGTACCGAATTAACTCCTAAAAGTGATACTGCTGCTACTGCTGAACAGCCTATTAAAACTGAGAATGCTGAACAAATTCCTAAAAATATCGTTACTGAATAACCCCCTAAAAAAATCGATACTGAATCGCCAACTGAAGTTGTGGCCACCGAATAACCGACTGAAACTGTCACTAGCGAAAAAACTGTTGATGTAATTACAGATGAGCCTGCTAAAACAGTCGAAAGTGAATAACCTGACAAAGCTGTGACGACTGAATAGTCCTCAAAGGCACCCGATAATTCGGAAGGGTTTATAATAGAGCATAATTTTTGGATTTATCCTTAAGTGTAGCAGAACCTCAACTACCTCGAGCAACTCATGGTCTAAAACAATAAATATTTCGCAAAGAAAAGTGACTACGCAGTCAACCTAATCACGAAGTAGAACTACCATGACTTTCTATCAAAGGAGCTCGCGGAAAGACTGGATAAAGTATTGAAAACGCTCAAAGACAGGATTAACGAACCTAACTAAAACAGTAACCTCAAATTTCATATTGTCAATATCGAAAGAATGCTGACCACGTTTTGCATCCTCTATGAAAAGGGAGGCATCATCACGACTGATAAGTTCATCATCACTGAAAATTTTGACTGGATTCGAAAGATCAAGGATAATATATACATCAATAAGGGTGATCACGAAATGGAACCGCAGGTTGTTGGTTTCTACAGTCCCTACTATAGTTCACCTCTGTAAAAGCAGAACAAAAAGCCATACCCTGGAATGGAGAAGGTTGACAAGTACATGGTGGTAAGTCCAGTGTTGGAACACTATTTCATCGCAGCTAAAAAGAATACTGAATTTATTGGTAAACTCATAGATGAGATGTTCAACATTCTGACCAATCCTTCATCCGCGCAAGAGGAGGTGTCTAAAAATGAGCAGAGCTATCCAGGGTTAAGTGGAAAGGACGTTTACTTCGAGTATTATAAACTCAGTGTGGTGAAGATTATTAGGATTAAACAGGCTGAACTGGACAAAACCTATGAAAAAGATTAATATCGACATTTTGCCATAGATTACTTCGGACTGTTTACTATGAACTGCTACTATGCTCCCTACAAAATCAAAATATTTTGGGACAACAACCAATCATTGAAAATATTTCAGAACCTAGCCAGGTACGATCTCAAGTAATACTACGCCAACGTGGGAGATCTGAGATATCTATAATTCTCCACCATTCCCAGAGAGCTCAATTAGTTTCTGACAAAAATTAAAGAAGATAAGACTGGAACCGTCAAAGGTATCATGAAAGGGTCATATTTACAAACCATGCTATTCCCCAACGCTAATGAATCCTTTATATATGAAAATCCTGAAAAACCATTCGTTAATTAAACTGCAGAGCCATGGAACAGTCTTCCTAAAATCATTTGGGTTTACTGGGACAAGGGACTGAAAAACGCTCGTGCTTCTACTCAACTCTGCGTGGAAAACCTTCGAAGATTGGGAGGAATGTCCAATTTTGTGGTTAATGAAATTAATGATACCAACCTAAGAGATTATCTCGATGAATAAATCCTCGCCAAAATTTAAAACGCGCTTGTTAACCACAAAGTACTAACATACCCGCAATCCAAAGGAGATTTCTATCGACTTGCCATTGTTGCAAAACACGGCGGTATTTACATGGATTCATCCTTTTTCGCACTTTAAAATTTGGATTGGCTGGTGAACATCGGTCGGTATCCAAGTGAATACATTTTCAATAGGTATGGGCATCTTCCTAAAGTGGTGATGTATTGGCATCCCCACTATGGATCGCCTTTTGATTGGTAGATCGACTTGCAGTTCAACACTAAAGTTCATTGGCACTTCCCCTATGAAAATAACTTCATTGCAGCAGAGAAGGGATCGGAATTCGTGAAGGAGTGGCTTGAACTCTATATTTAATTCATGCAGACGCCCTACGCCTAAATTTAAGAAGTATTTAAGACATGTGAGATGCATGATCATAAATGGACCAATACCGGGAGTCAATATCTCTTAGCAATGGACACAGCCAAATGCATCGTGGGTAGAAGAGAAAAGATAATCAGAAAATAAGAAAAATCACAATGGAAGGGTGGTTGTGATTACTATAAACTATGGTCAATGAGTGGGTACCTCGGACAGCAAAAGTTCAGGTCAAGTACAAATTATGATCATCCCAATTCTGATGATCATACTCTGTTGTATCGACACTCTCAATAATTTGCAGAAGGTCTCTTGGGGAAAGTACGGCACTTGACAAAATTATACGGAGTTCCCAATAAGGAGCTGAACAAATTCATCACCCTTCATGTTGACGGTGATTTCAGTGAGTAAAGCCACTCCCAGTCCGTCTTCATGAAATTCCTCTACAACAAGCCTTACACCCTTGGCATAGTGGATGGATAGGCCATACTAAAGCAATGATTGATATCCTCTCACATTAATAGCTATGAGCAATGTATTTCTCTTAAGATGGCAGTCATATATAATTTTAAATATAAGTCATATGTTAGATTATAAGAGGAATACGAATATCATTCCCGCAGAATCTGCCATAAGTCACTTCGACTCACTCCCTCAGGCATTTTTTCCATCATTATCCCGAGCTCCTCATTAAAGAATGTGGATTGCAACTGTCCTCTTTGATTTGCATCACCGTATGCATTTTTTTTCCTTCCAATGTTGACTTTAGTCTTATCCTAAAATTAGTCCACATCAGGAAATGCCGGAATAGATGAGCTTTCCTCTCCCATCTTTTCAGTTGACACGACTTCCGTTCCCAAGGTCGGATTTTTAGTATAGGACTCGCTGAAACTTGCAATTTCCTTATGAATTTTAGCGAAGTCGGACCTATGAATGCAGGTGATATATATTTATATTCCCTTCAGCAGCCCCCTGATCTTTACTTCCAACGCATCTTTCGCAAGTCTATCAGTTTTGGTAAAACTCTCGATCATGATCCAAGGAATTCCATAGCTAACTTCAGTGCTCTTCTCATTCACAACGATCATCCTAACGTTGGTGAGTATGATTGTCACTTTCTTATTGGCTTCATTCTAAGTGAAGGTGACCTGTTCGTATTTGGTCTTAAACTACTCAAACTCCAGAGGGGCAAATTCGTTGTTAATGAGTTTAATGTTGGTATCGATGTTGCGCAGATACTTGGTCTCGATACATCTCCTGGATTAAAGATTCGATACTTAAAAGTGTCAGTCACTTTTTTGAAGACCCGTTCCTATTTTTAACCAAAGCCCGCGAATTTGAATTCGTATTTAACCCCACCTGGGCTCATCGACTTAATCGTTAGGATATGTTTTATGTCACTATACCCTTGCATGGGAAATGATTTTACAAACGCGTTGTTGACAGTGTCCAAGCCAATGGATAAATTTACATCCTTATCTTTCTGCGCGTACCACATGATCCTTAGATTTGTCAAAGAAAAATTACCGACGATACCAGGGTTGCCTTTCATGTCCTAAATGGTGCCGGCAACTGCGAGATGCTTCTCATATCTTTTGATGTTCTCATCGATGGCAGTGTCGAATTTGACGAGTTTGAGTTCCCAAATATCAGCAAACTAATGTTCCTCATCAAACACTGACGATAGAAACCGATCCAGCATTATTATATTATTATGCAATCATAATATAGGATGAAACATCATAAGATTGGCTCACATGGAAGGTGCTGTTGAGACTAATTAGAGAAATTGATATTAGTTTATTATTATAATGTTTGAAATTTGGATCGCTTGGTTGTTTGTGACCATCTATGCAACCCAAATTTGTGATCAGACTCTCTGCAACTGCGTTAATCAAACATGCCAATCCTGCTTTGCAACGTTTGGTTTCTTTCATGCTAACTCATGCGAACCTTGCCCCGAGCAATGCGCATCATGTTCTGATACTCTGAGTTGCTCATCTTGCAACCCTTACTTCTATTTGACTAATAATACCTGTACTCTGTGTCCTGACTATTGTATAAGCTGCAATCCCAGCTGTGCTCAGTGCATGGTAATATCAGCATGATTTAGGTTGGCTATGCCCTTGTGAACAATCAATGTCTCGCATGTCAGTAAGCCAACGCTCTTACTTGCTCCACCCCAGAAACCATACTAGCATGCGAGGCAGGTTATTGGCAAAATGGAAACAGCTGCTCGCCTTGCAGATAGTTTTGTTTGGTTTGCAGCAGTCCTTCTAACTGTTTGCAGTGCCAAGCTGGCTATCAAGTGCTGGTGAGTTTTGGTAGTTACTGTTCTGGATGTGGAACAGGCTGTCAAACTTGTTCATCTGGTTCCTGCAGTGCCTGTTTCTATAACTATGAACTCGTGAATGGAGTCTGTGTTAGTATAAATGTAACTTGTCAGAATATCTTAAACTGCGCACTGTGTGTCTACTCCAATGGTCAAGTCAGCTGTCACTCTTGCAACTATCCCTACTATCTTTCAGGAGGAGTTTGCATTTTGGGATCTTCTCTCCTGTGTCAGGGGGGAGCAATAGGACCGATGTATTATCAATGCCTCGATAGCTGCACTGCATTTGGATACCGGCTACAATCGTTTAGCAGTGGATTGATTTGCCTCCCCTATCCCTGGATAAATGGTCTTCAGCAAGTCTATTTGACTGCCTATGATCCAACCTTTTATAGCTTAACTTATCAAACTACTGCATAGGTTATCGTTTTCAATTCTGCCTATATAAACCAGTCAACCAGCTCCTTCACCTTTAATCTTATGCTCAGTCCCTACTATAAGTTAGGCTTATTTTTTAAATTGATTGGTGTTGGCTTATCGGGGATTACCATCCAGTAAACCTTTACTCTGACAGACAACAGTTCAATCATTTAAAGCCATAGTTTTACAGCCTCAATCAACAGCAATTATCAACCTCTTTACTTCAATTTCACAACGAGAAATATCAAGGAGCAATCGATTGCTTTTACATTCGCGGCAACCTCAAATTCTTCATCAAGCGCTATCGTTGGGCTATCCGAACTTTTAATACAGATTTATCCTTGTCCTATCAACTGTCGCCTCTGCTACAACGGATAACTTTGCATGTAATGCTTCAACACATATTTTTCTACACCCGACTACGAGTGTGTCAGTTCATGTAGTGGTTATATATAACTCTATGAGCCAAATGGTAACCCTCTCAATTATACATCCAAATCATGCGTTTTATAGTGTCCATCGTCCTTTTATACATTTCAAAATGGTACTTAATATATCTGTGTTATGTGCACTGGCTTATGCCTTACTTGTCTTTCTTCCACCCAATGCCTTACATGCGTTTCTCCATATTTGTATTACTAAATCGATTTTGCCTGCGTTTTGAACTGTCCAAGTACCCACTATCAGTCCAGCACCACATGTACCCCCTGCAATGCACCATGCAAGACCTGCCTCAATGCCACGACCTGCTTTACTTGCTCAATTGGATATTTCAACGGAGGATTATGCATCAGCAACTGTCCCATCGGAACATACGAAAACAATACAAATAACACATGCGTGATCTGTAATGAAAAATGCACCTCATGTGCGGGAAGTTCAATTTACTGTTTGTCCTGTGTTTAACCTTACCTGCTTTTCTAGTCGAACTGTATTACAAATTGCAGCTCAAATCTATATTATCAGACGAATGAATCCTGCCTGGCTTGCATTTCTCCGTGTCTGTAATGTCTCACTAACGAAAGCTGTTTGTCATGTTCAATAGGATATTTGTTTGGCTAGTATTGCCTTACTGTCTGTCCTGATGGATACTTTGCAGATTCAGTTGATTCTCTTTGTCTACTTTGCTAAAGCGGCTGCTTGACTTGTCTCTCTTCAACAATTTGCCTCACTTGCCCCAATTCAACAAATATGTACGGTTATTCCTGCGTGTCCATCTGTCCTGAGAACAGCTACTCCTCCAACAGTATCTGTGTCAGTTGTTTATCGCCATGTTCCAACTGCATCAATGAAACCTATTGTTTAACTTGCAATACGGGCTATCTCTCTTCCATTTCGGCCGGAAAGTGTCTAACAACTTGCTAAAGCGGATATTACGGAAACAACATCAATCTAAGCTGCCTCCCCTGCACTAACAATTGCAGTACTTGCCAAAACGCCGCCTACATCTGTTATTCTTGCCTGCAAGGCTTTCTTCTTGAGAATTCAGCCTGTGTCACTGCCTGCCTTAATGGATATTACAACTACTCAGGAAATTGTCTTTCCTGTAGCTACCCTTGTATCACATGTTCTGGTAATGATTATACCTGCAATAGCTGCTCCAATAACTATATTTTAATGAATTTTACTTGCATCACTCAATGCCCTTAGTATTCCTTTTTGAACGGAAGTATTTGCAGCAGCTGTCAATTTCCATGCTAAACATGCCTATCTGCCACCGGATGCTTAACATGCTACGTGAACTCGAGTAATCAAACATATTTGTATGAGAACTCGTGCTTATCAAGCTGCCCAGAGGGCACATACTCGGACAGCTTAACCTTTACCTGCAGAAGTTGTATGTATCCTTGCGGGAGTTGTGAATCAGAAAGTATCTGCCTAACTTGTGTCAATGGCTATTTAAATCCATCGACAGGCAACTGTGGACTATGCTCAGGTACTTTGTTTGGAAACGATACCAGTAAATAATGTCAGATTTGTAGTACAGCCCTCGCACATTGTAATACCTGTGTTTCTTCATCCCAATGCATCAACTGTCAAACCAATTATCTCCTAGCCAATACGACTTGCATTACTACATAACAATGCCTTGTCTTATCAACATACTATGTAGATTAAATCACTTCTGCCTGCTCGCCCTGCATATCGCCCTGCTCAACCTGCCTCAACGAATCCTACTGTTTATCGTGCCTTTCAGGATTATACCTATCAGGACAGTGCTTAACTTCATGTCCGATTGATTATTACTCGCAATCGAGTAGTCAATGTCTTATCTGCAGTTTAGAATGCTTGACTTGCTCCAATTTAACTGCTTGCAGTTCTTGCAATACATCAAGTTTACTCAACGTATACTTTCCTTCGCAACTATCTTGTATACCCGCCTCTAATTGCCCTTCTGGCTACTACATTGATAGTAGCTACGGTTGGCCACAGTGTGTGGCATGCTTCCTTCCTTGCTCGACGTGCAGTAACAGTACATTTTGTTTATCCTGCACCTCCGGTATTAACTACATGGGATCTTGTAAATCTTCATGCCCCAGTGGTTACTTCGTGAATGAATCAAACTCTGCCATTCCCTTTTGCCAAACTTGCTCGGCAGATTGTCTAAAATGCGTAACAAGCTCGACCTATTGCACTTCCTGCAATGCTACTATGTACCTCAAGAATAATACCTGCGTTAGTAATTGCGGAGATGGCTATTACTTAGATATGACCATATATGCATGCTTTATATGCGTATCTCCCTGCAATACTTGCTCAGCCGTTTCTACTTGCACTTCTTGCCAAAACAGCTCTTATATACTGTATTTCGGACAGTGCTTGACCAGTTGTCCTGATGGAACTTACTCTGCCAATAGCAGTTGCTTCTCATGTCCGAACTCTTGCTTGACTTGTTACTTGAACTCGTCAATCAACTCCACTAATGCCTTATGCAATAAATGCATTGTTGGTCTTTACATGAGTTCAACAGAGACGGGTGTGTGCCTATCAGCCTGCGCTACGAGTGAATATGGCGATATCATAACAAGAAACTGCTACAGCTGTATCTCTCCATGTCTTTCCTGCTCCAGCGCTATAGGTTGCTTAAGTTGTAATGCCTACTACCTCCTGTATCAGAATCAATGTCTATTCATTAGTAGATGTCCAACCAATTCTTATCTACTTAATCAGACCTGCTTAGCAAATTGTAGTTCTCTCTGGGCTGATAGTGCATCAGCAGCTTGCATTGCAGCTTGCTCTCCTCCTTCCTTGAAAGTGATCGAAAATAGTTACAAATTCTGTGTGCCTACCTGTCCCTCGAACTATTATGTGGATGTCAACTACATCTGCCAGCTGTGTTTGGGGTCAGTTTGTGATAATCTTCTTTCTATCTCGATTGACATCAAAAGCATATTCAATGTCTTATATGCCAAAATGACCTTTTCACAAGTGCTCAATCTTAATGTTTTGAACGAGAGTATGATGACTGTTGCCATCAGTTCTAGGAGCATTCGTTTGCTCTCCGAAAGCAGTATCGATTTTACGATCAGTTCTATCAACTTAAATGCGGTTTGGCTGCAACTCACTGTTAACTAGTCGATTTATGCTGAAAATATAGAAATTACCTTCAGTAACTATTATCTCTTTGATACTCCCCTGCAATCGCTAGTGTACTCTGTCTATGTCGCTGAGTATGATCTATACAGCTCATAAGACCAAGCTAAGGGGTAAATTCTGCAACACTTTTCCGAAACGATGTCGATCATTATGATCCTGTTTTTCTTATTTAACTTGGTAGTCAATTCAGGTTATCTCAGTTATACAACCATTGACGATTACCAGCTCCTCTTCATGATACTCTTCCTGTCAATCGACTATCCCCCTCAACTCAACCACTTCCTCTATGGCTTCCGCTACTCCCACTATCTCTTCCTCCCACAAATCTTCAGAAGCAACTCAGCCGATAACTTCACCACCTCCACTCCTGACAAATTTGGCGTTATCGTCCCTGATGTTGATTTCCTTCACAATACGGGGCATGACTTCATCATTATCATTGCAACTCTAGCCGTTTTGATTGTCTGCAAAATCGTAGAGTTGATCTTCAAGAAAATTGTGCAATGTCGAACCAATCGAGTGGGCGATGACTCCTCTGAGAAGAGCGAGAAAAATTAGCCCTGCGTCATTCGTTTCGTGCAGGCCATTATTTCTCGTTTTAAATGGAACTACTTCAACGACATAATCTACTCGATCTATTTTTCGATTATGCTGTTCGCTTTCTCTCAACTCTACGACCTCGAATGGCGTTCTCAGAACGTATCCGATTTGCTGTCCATAATCCTTGCCTTTTTGTTCATGCTGATCGGCATGGCCTTCCCCTTTCTCTTGGGCTACCTGCTGAACCAAAACGAATAAAGTCTTATTTCCAACTCGTTGCAGAAGTAAAAGGATCAGCAGCAGCAAAAGAAGCAGTAGTTAATAAAAAGCTAAAAACAGGAATCGTAACACGCCAACAACGTTGATGATGATATTTCGAAAAAGGATGAAAACGAACGGATGTCAGAACAATCATAAAATTAATAGAAGAACACTGAGTATGAGATACTCACCGATTATAAGTGCTTCGTCAGCGGCATCAAACTTAAAGTGAGAATGGGGTTTTATCACATACCCATCAGGTACTTTAAAAAGCTTATTATGGCAGCACTTATGGTCTACTGCTCGGAGTATCCTTCCTTTGTGCTGGGCGTGGGCATGATGTTGAGCTTTATTAGTATCATATCTACCATCGCCCTCAAGCCTTTTCGACTAACATTTGAGCAAATAGTCAACCCTATATTCTAGGGACTTTACTTACTCCTCTTCCTCACTATCTGCATCATGCAACTCACAATTTTAAACTTAAGCATAGATCAGAAACTTGCCGCTAGTTACCTTGCTATCTCTCTCTGCGTTATCTTATCCTGTATGCTGGCCATTCACAATATCGCCCTCAATGCCATCGAGATGATTAAGTTTTTCTGTAAAATAGACTACTTCCATAAATACTATGAAGCTGAGTACGTCTAAACTGAGTAATCGGAACATATCACATAACAGGAGACCAACACTCCCTTAAAAAAAGAGATGGTCTCATAAAAGAACGATGAAGAGGGATCGGACATCTTTTCAGGATTAGACATCTATTTAAAGAAGGAATCCACTGCCCCAAAATTTTTAATTAAATGCGTCAAGCCTAAAAATAGCGATGAGCTCAACATGATAATTTTGCCTGATAAGGTGAGTCATACAAGTAATATATTTTCGAGAAAAGATGAGGAATAATCAATCAGATCGAGCAATTAAGGTCTGAGCAATGCGGAGTAACGCGATAGCTATCAGTCTTAGCACAATCGACATCGCAAAAACAAAATGCGGAAAGAATTGGTTTCGAACGCTGCTGTGCTAAACCTCGAGTCAGAGATATTAAAGTAGGATTCGTCTGTAAAATAATGAAAGAAGGTATGCTGTTTGATTTGTTTTATAATGTGTGATGAAACTTAGTGGATCTTATTTCTGAATAATTTGTATGATTATTGTAAATGCAATATTATATCAACTTATATTATCCAATAAATTACCAAAATATCCAACTTGTCAATTCCATCCATGTTTTTTGCAGGAGGGAGGGCTGGATTGAATCCGACAACCGTGAGCAGGGCAGCGGTTGGTTATCAGATTGGACTAATTTGTGCATCGGATTTTGATGAATATGACGATAAACAATTTATGTGTTTGCTACTGGTTTTATGATGGTATAGTTTGTACTTTTCCTGCAAAGGAACTCGATCATCACTAGTCATTCAAATACTCTCTTAACTTAAACACCAAACATAATCGAAATACTCTTTGTTTAAATAATCACCATCGCCTTAAAAATGCGAGAATACTCTCCACAGCAAGTTTTAACGCGTTCCTTGTCAATGCATCGATAAGCCGCATCTTACTTTGATCATTTATACTTTCTGATCTGCTAACATTGATAATAATTAATTTAGAGAATGAGTCGTAAAAACAAAATTTGGACGAAATAGGTACGTTTTCCACCATGTAGGAAGATAGTATGCTCTGCCAGCTACGAAATGAAAGAAATATAGTCAAATAGGGTCTAGTTTCGCATATTTTGCAAGAATAATTCAATATTAAAGACGTGAGCGACAAATAATGCCGATAAAGGTAGCTGTTTCTTTATCTTAGATATGTTAACCACCTGAAGTGTGAAGAGAAACGCAAGGGGTGGACCCTGTAGTAGTAGGAGAAACTAATTGAACTGCACAATCAAAAAGGCAACAAATGGATGGAGATAGGCCACGAACTTCAGCGGTATCCTCTTTTATATTCAGTACTGACAATGCAGTCAAGAATCACTATCACTCAAAACTTAGGAAGGCGCTGAGGAAGATTAACTGGTGCATCACTCAACATGGGTGTATGGGCATCAGGCCTTTCAAGATTAATGTCCTGTATAGAATAGTCTAATGCGCCTAGCTTTACAACTCATTGGAAGAAAGTGAGTAAATCAGTCAAGCCAAATAGGCTTTTAGTAACTGTGAGTTAACTCAGTGTTAAAAAATAAAATCTTCTGTCAATCCAACATGAGTTAATAATAACTAACTAAATCGGATATCTAATAAATTCAGACTCTGGTGATCCTAATCAACAAGTTTAACAAAAACTACAAACGAAGTTAGAAGAATACAACCGTTCAAGTTGTTTCCATCAAATATAAAGGGAAAGAGATAAGGAATCTGATTTCTGAAAATGCTGAGCAGGGTAAAAACTAATTGAGTCCACGAAGTCGGCCTCAGAAAAATAGTTTCAGTGACATCACAAGCAATGAATAAGAAGATAGAGAGGGGTCAGGGGTGAAACCGACCCTCTCAACGATCAACTCTCCAAATCAAGAGTTTAGCTAGAATTGGACTTGGAATAACTTTAACAATCAAGCCAGTAGTGTTGTTAGTGAGAATATGCTGGAATGCAAGCAGTACTTTCTTCCCCTCTTTCAACAGCCAAGTCCTTTTATCTTCTCTGGTAAAAGTTCATCTTTTCGATCGTATAATCCATCAGAAGATTAAAATTATTCAAGAGGGGTCTGTAACATCCAATAGTGGTGCCGACTAAGATAAAACTCTCCCTCAATCGGTAATGAAAACAGTCATCTCAATAATAATGAGTTGTGATTATTAATTTTATTTAATTTGATACAGTGTGAATGAGTACCATTTGTATGTAATTCCTTATTGACTGTGGCCTAATATTTAGATTATATTATGCATTGCATTGGACAAGTTGAAAAGACTTTAGCAATTAGTATGGCATTCACACAATTACGTTATAACTAAATAATTCAAATTGCTTTGGCAAATGAAGATTAGACTCACTCCCTACACTAGCACACAACCCAAATCCAGTAGAACTGTAGCTGTTTCAATCGAAAAAATCAAACCTAGAAAGCCTAACCAGAAAGCTAATCCAACTAAAAATTTAATGATGACTGGCATTAAAAATCCTATTGTAATTGCACATCCCAAAACTGTCTCTATCAAGCAGCAAGCAACATAACCTAATCGAAGAAGACCGCGACTGATCAATCCATAACCTGATTTTTTAAAGGAGTTTGAGGAGATAACACGAGTTTATCAGCAATCTCAGTATATTTAAAACTAGGAATAGCTTTCTAGTCTGCTTTGCCTTGACGAAACTTTGGACTAAAACATGATCTATCGTAAAAAACAGCCAATTCCTACTTGTAATAGTGCCTTGAACCGCTATAGTGAAAAGACTATAAGCGAATTGCCCTGTATCGCTTAGAAATAGATAGAGGAGTAGCGAGAGGATGACCTGCTCTAAACGACAGCCAAGCGGATAAACAAATCAAACTGTTCAACCGCGACCAACTACCGTGCCAAAAACACCAAAAGCGTCAATGACAACTACATAAGCGAGTTCGACATAAAAAACCGTGGTCGTAGTCAGTAGAAGAAGATAATGATAGACGTGCAAAATTTGATAAAGTCTCGTTCTAAAACAAAGAGTAGTATGAGCAATCGTAATAGGAGAGAGAATACTAAAAACTGATTATTTTATTTATTGGAATTATCATACACTAAGATTTGGATGGATAGCACCCTGCATAAGAAACAGACCTACTTGAGGAAGGAAATATTGGAAGCTGGAGTTGATCCTGATTAGTTTATGGAGTTCATGGAGTCAATGGATAGTGAGAAGGGTAGCGATCTATAACAATGGAAGATGAGCGAGCTGAAGAAGGTTGTTAAGGAGTTCAAAGAGAAAAGATAAGCAGATGAATTTAACAACCAGAATTCTAATCCCTATGCCCGCATTCTATAGTCGAATTTCGAAAAACCCAAGACTGCTGTCATCGCTATTGATGCCAAGCCAGATAAGAAAACTGAGACAGTGACTGTGATCAATGTCAATAATGTTGATCCCTATAACAATAACGGGATATTACTCAATCAAGAACTTCCAAAAGCAGCTAGCATTCTCGACGATAGCATTTACATCGATTACATCAAATGCGACGTAATATAACCGAGCAAATTTAAAGATCTTAATGTTGATATCAAAGTAACAAAGTACGAGAAGATAGAGGGAGGGGCTTTCGAAAGATCATACGTCATTTATACAATCGAAATACCCTCATTCAAATCGGTTGTTAATCGTAGATACAGTGATTTTGTTTGGCTGAGGGAAGTGTTCATGATACTACATCCAGGCTATCCGATTCCTCCCGCAGCAAAGAAGGGTAATTTCAAGCGTTACGACGACAAATACCTGACTAAGAAGCGAATAATCCTCTAAAAGTTCTTGAATACGCTTGTCAGTATTCCGTAAATCGTGTCTGACCCCCTTTTCTAAAACTTTTTGATAATCAAGGATCAAAAATAGTTTTAGAAATACAAAGCACAGTACAACAAATTAACCACTCTGCCTCTTTCTAAGACAAAGAGTTTGAATGGATATGTGACAGTGGCTACTGAGAAGTCAGTCAGCACGAAAAGAGAAAGATACGAGGCCTTTTTAAAGACCACTCAACCAGAAATGAAGAAGTATCTGTATGACTATTAAGGATATATAAAAATTTTAAGGGAGCCGCCACCTGTTTGGAAGGAACAGCTCAATATCTTCAATCGGCGGCTGTTAACTGCAAATTCATTAGGGAGAAGAATGAAATTATCAAAACTGAGCTGGAACTGCCTTCGATTGAAACTAACTGTCCCTTTCTGGTGCTATAAAACTTCTCTCAACAATATGCGTAGTTAATTCCTTATAAAGATTTCAACTGCTTAACCAAGCTAAAACATTCAGAAAGTAGATTTACAGTTTGACCAAATACGAAAGTCTATATAAATTGAACATGATTGAGGCAATGGAGCAACTCAATAGTAAGCAGCAAGAGTATAACCAAGCCAAGATGGTCCTACTCAAGAAGAAGGAGAAGTTGTATTCATAAGGTAAGGTGGAGAAGTGGAGTCTGTAGGTTAAAATAAGTTCAAAGCCCAACACAAAGTAATAGTCTTTCAATATAATGCTTCCCAAATAAACGAAGGAGATTCTATCTCTACGATAAACTTACGGTCTTTACAATTTCAATATTTACGAGGAGTGTGTTCGGCATACTAAACGTGCAGATAAAATAGTAGCCAACTACATTCGATAGTTTTTAGATGAACAGTTCAAGATATCGAGTACGACCACCATGATTTTATAGGAGATACTACACAAGATCACCGATGTGGAGAAGTATCATATTCAGGGTGGGGGTGGCTGATGATTGCGAGTGATAATACATAGGCAAGTCATATTATTTATCGAAGAATATATGAATTGCAATAAGCCATTTGCCTTTTGTCTTTTGTATTTGCCAATAAGAAAGAGATTTTACAAAAATAGAAGATAATATTGATTATGACAGTTGGAATAATATAGTGAGATGTATATGAGAAAGGCAGCACTTCGATTATCTAATTTAATAGATTTTTTGTATTTCTTTCGTTTCTCTGTCTCCTTGGGTTTCTTGGTTATCTTGGATCAAGATCAGCCGTTTATATAAAGTCCCACTTATGCTACTATGCAATCTCGTATCTAAATTCTGGTTTGGATAGCAATGATAATTAATTCGTCTTAATTGAATAAATCTTGGTTACTCTATTATCGTTAAATAATCTCTTTAATTCTTTTAATATTATATCGCCCATATAGAAATATAATGGTGTCTAGTATGGGGTTAGACAAAAAAAATTTCTTGTGATTAGTGGCACAATTTTAGACAATGGACAGGGGCAGCGTCTTAATCCCGGGGTATAACATCCCGAGAGGGCAAGGATATCCATTTTGATAAATTCATTATAGTAATTCATAAGAAAATTTTAATCGTTAACAGCCTTAGGGATATTTGGGACCGGCCTGTATTTGGATATCCCTGCCATTTTCGGACAGAAGAGCACTCAAAGAAAGTGCAGATAAGGACTGAATTATCAAGAAAGCCATCCCGGTGATGGAAGGGTCGGATTTCATCTCTTCCAAATTTTTATAAAATAAGACTCCCCATATTACTTTGATTGTCCCTTATTTTCATTATCTTTTCTTCTGAGCCACCTAAGAAAATTAGAGAATGATCTGGATGTTTGCTATACCATTATTGAATTTATGAAGTCAATAAAAAACCACTGATTTTCTTTCAAATGCCTAAGGACGCATGCTAAATTTAAACAGGAGGTATTTTGGTTGAAGTTTATGTTGTAGAGTGAAAATCCCCTCTAAAAAAGGTGATATTTAGCGTCAACTATCATTATAATATTATTTTTATTTGGAAATAACTGCAAAGAAACCCCTCAAAATCAAACCAGCAGCACGTTCACTCGACGAGGGCTGACCCAAAAAGACCTAATCACCGATAGGACAACCCCTCGCCAACAAACTAGGCAGTCCTAGTGCAAATTTCTCCTAAAATATCCATCTTGGTCAGTCTTGAAAATGCCTAAAAAATGCAGCCGTATTAATTTTTGAAACAAAAATTATCTTATTTGGCTCCCATCTAAGTCCATAGTAAAAACTAAGAAGTCTTACATTCGATTAGGGCTATCTCGTAAAACTGATCATTGTAAAATTTCTTGTGCGATGGTGCCAAGAGGAGACGAACTGTTGCATAATTTGCCGCCCAATTCAAAGATAATGATTATAACTGGATGCAATTAAGAAAATAGGGCGGGTATGGAGATATCATCGAAATAGAGATAAAATATTGTAACTCTATCACTGACTGTTAGAGAATTGATTCTGTTATTTTTCAATAGAGGGTTACTAAAAATGGAATAAATAATATAAGTGGAGGAGATCAGGGGGAATAGTTTCGAGAAAAGATGAAATTAAAGTGGATGGACTAGAATAGGAGACTTATAGCTTAAAGAAAAAATAAATAAAAACGAAACCGACAATGCTATTTCTGTTGTTTTCTGATTTATAATAAAGCTAGTTTAACTCGAAACTAGTCTAAACTACTCCAAAAAATGACTATTTCAGTTCAATTTTTCAATTTTTCAAGGAGAGAACCAAAAGTTAAGTCAATTTCCATCCGTAAAGGCGGAAGGACACCTATTGCTAAAATTTGAAAATAATCCAAAATAAAGATGGAGTTTAACTGGAAAAGGGGGCAAAATGGAACTAATAATATTAATAGATAAAGTGTGCGATATGCCGTGGTAAATGCATAAGACACGAGTTAGCTTTTTGGATTAAATTTTTAATAATTCAAATGCAATTTATTGAAACAGAAAACCAGAGCTATTTAGACTCACAGAGGGTGATATAGTGCTAGGAGCTATCCGCTAAAACATAAAAAAAAAGCAGAGACCAAAAAATATAAAATTCTCCAATCGAAGTCATTAAATGTCGATATGTTAAGCTTTGATATAATAAATTATTAATGAAAGAACTTGGGGGAGGAAAAGCAAAAACAAAGACCAGCAAAAAGGTGCCCTATAGGAAATATACCTATGACGTAACTTTGATAGAACTTTAGAAGAGAAAGAAGCTTATCTAGGCTGTTTAGGGCAAGAATCAACCCAAGAAATCATTGACTGCTGTGGCCAAAGAATTAGGGATCTGCCAAACCACAGCTCGACTGATTATGGCAACTTGGATTAACTATGGAAGGATCTTCGAAACTAAAGCCAGCCACCAAAGACGACTGAAAAAGGAAGCTCAAAGGAAAGCACTCAGACTCAGATTTGCCAGACTTAGCAGGAGGACTAATAAGAAGAAATTGGAGCAGGAGGAGGCTGAGCAGATATTGGAGAATATCAACAATGTTAAAATTGAGGAAAACAAAGAACAAAGCCGCCCCCTCCCTAACATGGAGTTATAAAATATGTAAAATAGATAAGATGTTGCTGATTTCCACCTGACTCCCTTGCCAAAAATGGAGATTTCTACGGAAGAACCCTTCTGTCTGCTAGTTCCACCGGTGGCCTGCTTTAATCAGCTCATCCTGCTTACTCAGCCATGCTTTTTGCTCTGGAATTGATAGTTTATGAGGTCTCATGAACTTTATTTTAAATATGCATTATTTCTATTGCAATTTATTTGAATAATCCCCAAATTCAAGCTTAAATATACCCTGCGCTGATTTTAGGAGGCGGACATGGATGACTGAGGCTTGGAGTGGGGGATGAAACCTGTTACTATGCAATTATTTTATTTTTTAGCCTGCAATGGATAAATCAATATCAAGGACAACAGTGTTTATTTTAAAATATTGGCAACATGCAGCAGATTTTCAATGTCCTGCCAGTTCTAAAAGCAGCCTGCCTCCAGAATGCTATTACCAGAGCAAATAGTTACTTCCTAAAGATAAATATATTATCACATTATAAAATCGTTAGGTATTATTTTCCCAAGCGATTGCCTTCAATTATATAAAATCAAATTATTCATAATAAACTTAGGCAAATGAAAAAAAGTGGAATAAAAAAGGATTTTATGCTAATTGCAGTCATAAATTTAAGGAGGAGGGGATTTTGGGATTTGTTATATTAAATTCAGGAATTTTGGGAGAGGGCATGCAGCATTGGAGGTTTGGAAGGCAACGAAGGGATTTGATTATGGTACTGCCAAGGGCAAGCTGAATGCAGTTGATGCATAACACCCTCCTTATGGAGAGCGATTTTGAATATTTACCACGGGGCCATCATGATAAAAATATGCTTTGTTGTGAAACAATTTCATGGTGATGAAACAATCCCCAAAAATGAGTAAATCTCATTGAAGTATCGAATTTTGTGATTGGTATTTGAATGTTGGGGATAATCTTATTTTATGCAGTATTTATCAACAGATTATATTTAAGCCAACGATAGCTATTTGAATAATATTGAACATACTTTCCTGTTATTTATTGGGATTATTATTTACTATTGTGATGACTCTATTCATTAAATTTCGTGGAGAAAAGAGTATGCCGATTAATAACACTTTCAATGATATGATTTTGTAGAAAATAATGATAAATAACCATAAGCGAGGATATTTTCAGCGAGAATCATTCACACTAACATTCGGACTAGCCGACATCGGAAGGTCAAGATTGTCCACTATCTTGATATCTTCGATCAAAGCCTCCAACGTCTCTCTGTCCATCGAAAGGAACCTGCTTTCTTCTTATTAGCACTCATTCATGTATTTGTCATAGTTATTCTCCCTGTCCCTGATGTAGAGAGCGACTTTCTGCTTCATCTTCCTCAGCTTTACGCAATCACTAATCAATTTCTGATAATCTTGCACAATTACGATGGCCTTCTCAAATCTTCCATGCGCCGAACAATAATCTGCGTAATTGATGTATATCTCCTATAATTACATACTGTCGACTACTTTGCGAGGACTGCGAAATTTTTTGAAGAAACTTTGGAGTTGAAGTTCATAGCATTCGCATATTGTAGAAGAATCTTCGATAGTATCTAAGACGTTGATAGCCAATGCGTACTGTTTCTTTTTTATTAGTATGTAGCTTAGTATTCTGACGCAGCTCAAAAAGGATTGTTCGAAGTTAATAATGTCCTTCTGATTGTGGACTTCTCCCGTAGATAAATGGTTTTGATACAAATTGTTCAGAATGTTCTATCGCCACTCAATTAAATCCTAGAACATGGTGATACTGCTAGCTAGAATCTCTCGATATCTATCTACCCCTTACTAAAGCATAAGTTCACAATATAATAATTTCTCTTATATGCTCTTCCTCTTCAAATCTTGAAATGTTTCTTCATCAATCTGGCTTGCATATTCATTGGTATATTCCTAAAAGAAGTTGATGTATTCTGCCAATTCCTCAATCTTAGAGAACACCGCTTGTTTTTGTTGTTTGGTTAGCTTGGAAATATTACGAATAATCTCTAACTTGTATTATTTAATTGTGAGGCTTGATGTTGAAATTAAGTAGTCATAGATCTTGCGGTGTGCGCTGTTCCAATGAAAAGTATCGACTTTCGTAATCACTTTAAATTCATTAAACCCTCGCAACACAATATAAGCGAAATTGATAAGGGTCGTCTCCTCTTCGAGAGTGCGACAGCAGAGCTATTGGATGACTACAAATATCTTTACGCAGGCCTATTTTAAAATGTCCATCATCTTGGTGTCGTCTGTGATTTATTGGGAAATTTTATCAATCGTACTTACCAACTCGACCACCCTTTTCACCTTGGTCATCGTCTTGATAGTATCATCTTTGATGGCCTGATTACTACCCCCTCGCTTTCTGAAAGTCATGGAGTTAAATTTGGCTTTAATGCTGATATCGTTATTAACGCCAGTATACTCATCAAATTGAGCTATATACTTGGTCATTCTGCTAAAAATTTATTTATAGTCGATGAGACTCTCAGTAATGCAACTGATTATCTTTTAAACCACCTGCTAAAATATATTGGCCACGGTGTTATACCCACCAATCTTGCATTCGACTATGTTTATATATGAGGTTCGATCGGTTTCACTCAAGCTTAAAAATTATTTTTAGAAAGAGTTCACTAGAATGTTGGGATATTTCGCCTTGGCCTTAGCGAGATCAAAGCTGGTCCACCCTCTAATATGTAATGTCTAAAATATTTCGCATTTTGGTGCATTGGTATTCTCCACAGCCATTTTGAAAAACTGGATTCGCTGATTCTCGACAATGTTTGATAGTACCTCCAAACAGTATTCCTTTTTTTAGTAGCGATGCTTTGGACTCTTGTAGTTAGAGATGATTCCTTTTAAATTTTTTATGATTTTATCTTCGGATTTTACTTCATCTGCTGTCTTCGTTATTATCAAAGAAACAGAGTTATGTAACTTAATCTTGGTTTCACTATCCAAGCTGCCATAGTCAAAGAGGCTAACAAAGTGGTAGATAGTATCCATGACGCCTTAGCTAGTCTCTCCAAGTTGACTTTTGCAAATAACTAGGATGAAAGAACATCGTTGTCCTTTCTCAAAGATGAAGTTTAGCATGCAGTTCACGCTGAATACACCCACGTGATTCCTCTTATCTTTGAACCCTGCTGTATCGATTCTGGTGATGTTGTCTACATTGCATACATTGGGTATCAGTGTCTTAGAAGTTTGAGCGTCGCTCAATTCGGCCGCATTTCGATCGTTTTCATTAACAAGATAGTAATTGGTGAAGCCGGACTCGTTTTATCTGCCAATCAAAGGTTTTCCGTTCATCCAGTTGAAGAGAGTACTTTTGCCGACTCGGGTGAGGCCAATCAAGATAATGCAGGTGGGGAGAATAAGATCCGTTTTACTTTCACCTTGGGTGATAGTGTCGTAAAGTCTAGACAAAGGTTGATCCTATTCTTGGTTATCCATGATGTTTGTTCAATAAGTTTATACTTTTTATGAATAAGATTTATGTTTTAATGCCGATATATTTAAAACTTCGTCCTAATTCCATTGCCAAAACTTATCTTAAGCTCAAGCAAATCAGATATACATTCATCAAATAGTATGATTATCTATTTGGACGCCTATAAGAGCAAAATATTTGCTTTAGGATGCTGTTGAAGATCATTGTGATTATTTTGCAATATTGAGTCCATATAGCACTACATAGATAGGGTGTTGATAATATATTTGTGAATGGGAGGATTGGATATTAACTGGTTTAGAGTGGAGAAGGGACATGACCCCAATATCATCCGAAAGAGTCTCGAGCGGAGGTTCAGAGACCCTAAAATAGTGGACACCATTATCGAGAAAGATCAGGAATGGCGCAAGGGTATCTTTGTTATTGATTAAGTTCGCTATCAACTCGATGGCTTGAAGATGGAGTGGAACAACATCGGTAAGGCTATTCGAGACAAAAAGAAAGCCAACAAGGAAGACCCCTGCGAGGAGGAGATCAAACTCAAAAACGCTAATGAGCTCAAGCAAAAATAAATTGAAGAGGGCGAGGCCGTACTCCTGAAAGAAATTGATAAACTCATTAGCACTATCGGCAACATTGTTCACGACTCTGTCCCCGTCAGCAACAACGAGGATAACAACGAGGTTGTAAGGACTTGGGGTGAGATTCCTGCATTGAAGATCACAGACAAGCGAGGGGGGCTTAACCACCATAAAGTGCTGCAGGCTTTAGGAGGATATGATCCAGAAAGAGGACAGAACGTGGCTGGACATCGTGGATACTTCCTGAAAGGTGTTGGTGTTTTGCTCAACAATGCACTGATCAATTACGGTATCAATTTCTTGCATAAACTTGGGTACGATCTCCTACAGCCTCCCTTTTTTTTAAAGAAGGAAATTATGGCATAAACATGCCAACTCAGTGATTTTGATGACCAGCTCTACAAGGTGAGTGGCGAGACTCCAGAGGAAGACTACTACCTCATCGCAACCTCAGAACAGCCAATATCAGCCATGCACAGAGGAGAGTGGCTTGAAGAAAGTACTCTGCCAATTAAATACGGTGGCAGCTCTTCATGTTTCAGAAAGGAGGCTGGTGCTCATGGCAAGGATACTTGGGGCATCTTCCGAGTGCATCAATTCTAAAAAATTGAACAGTTCTGCATCACTAAACCTGAATAATCCTGGCAAATGCTTGAAGAAATGATTCATCATTCTGAAGAGTTCTACAAATCTTTAAAACTACCCTACAGAGTCATCTCAATTGTATCAGGAGCACTCAATGACGCCGCTGCTAAGAAGTATGACCTCGAAGCTTGGTTCCCTGGTTATGAGGCTTACCGAGAATTGGTGTCCTGTTCTAATTGTACTGATTTCCAATCAAGAAATTTGGGAATCAGACTGCGTGGTGGAAAGAAGGAGGTAAAACTATTATTATACAGGATGCTGAAAAAAGATTTGTCCATATGTTAAATGGCACTCTTTGTGCAACTGAGAGAACTCTTTGCTGTATTCTCGAGAATTATCAAACAGAGACAGGGTTGAGAGTACCATAGGTGTTACAGCAATTCTTAGGCACTGATTTCTTACCATACAAGGAAGAGGAGAAGCCAAAATAAAAGAAAAAGTAAGAAAAGCCTAAAGAGCCAAAAGCAAAGAAGGAGAAAGTCGAAGGAAAGGAAGAGCCAAAACCAAAGAAGGAGAAAGTCGAAGGAAAGGAAGAGCCAAAAGCAAAGAAGGAGAAAGTCTAAGTCAAAGCCTAAACCGCCCCAAAGGTATAAAAAACTGAAGCCAAAGTGTAAGTCCCCGAGCCCAAGGATAAATGATAGTCCATCTATTATTAACAACAGTTATTCAACAATTGTGTTAAACTTTATCAAGCAATACAGTGTTCAATAAGCCAAATAATCGGATCTCATAGCTAAATAGAGATATATATATTACAGAGCGGGTCACCATCCCCCACAGAAGCAAAACCCGCCCTTATCCACACTCTTCTCTCCATTTTTGTTTTTTCCGGCGCCCGAGTAATCAACCTCTATCGTTTTAATTGTTACGAGCGAATGGTTGGACATCAGTCGAACGGTGTTGATCAAACAGACTAAGAAGAATTTTTACTTTCCCACCTTGCTGATAGGCTGAGATTTTTAGAACGATGGTAGGCCAGTATCCTTCTTGCCGTTTTTGGCTGCGTAAAGTTCGTAGAGATGAGTACCAAGAGGTAATTCAACACCAAGATTGTGGTTAAAATTTGATACTGCCTCGGCAATGGCGTCTCCAATAGTGGTCACATCAGCTGATAGTTTAGTTGAGAAGGAATTGCCTTCAGGATCCTCAATATAGACTTTATAGCTAGCTGACTTTTTGGCAGGGCTAACCTGGGAGATCTTTTTGTTGAGTAGACTCACATGTCCTTCCAATTCGCCCTCTTCCTTTTCAAACATTGAGATAAACAATTCTAAGAAATCCGAAATCAAAAAATCATGAAAATTCAACTTCCTCCTCGAGGTGATTGCTGATAATAATCCAGTTCTAAGTAAACGATAGCGATAACTGATCGAGACTAAATAGGCTCCGCAAGTCTATCCGCTTCTAAATTTAAATAATAGCCATAATCCTACCAATAATTAAATCAATAAAGTTAGTCAATATTAAACTACCTTCTCTTAATCGTTCAATTATAGAGTAATTATCGACTGATTATTTATAGGATAATTTATTCTTTTAGAATAGATTTTTAGTTTAGAAGAATATTGAATGAATCAACCCTTCTATGGAGTCGCATCCATGCCCTCCTCACATAGACGTACGCATTTTATCATGCAGCCGAACTATTCGAGGATACAGAAAACCCTGGACCTGGAACATACGATAGGAATAAGGAAAGGCATTTAGTTTAATTACCACATTGGAGGTAACATACTTTTTATTCAGTCTTAAAAGCAGACTTTAACACGGCAGCTGTTTTTAGTAACTATCAACAACTCCTGGACCTGGGGGTTATGAATCACCATCACTATTTGTAAGAACATCATGATTTAGAAAAAGGAATTCGGGAATAAGAGTCTCAGCAAGGGAGAAAAGTACCGGCATTACGCGTAAAAATGCTACCCTTCAAACCATTTAAATTTACCTGGCTCAATGAACCTTAAGGGTGGATATTCCTTCGGCTATCGCGATGCTTTTAGAGACATTGAAAGATCTCCAGGACCAATCTATCATTTAGATCAGCCGATTGAAGAAAAAAGAAGAGTGAAACTATAAAATTCATTCAGCGGTTTTGGTTTTGGAAATAAGGAAGGAATTTATAAAAAAGATGACTCTACACCTGGTCCAGGAGCGTTTGATACGGAGAAAGGAGTTGGTCTTAATAAGAGCAAAACCTGCGAAAATTGGACTTTTAGCATCAGCAAACGGAATTATTAGTTAGTGAAAAGTGGTTTAGGACCGGGAGAGTATAACCCTAAAATGCCTGTTTTAAACCGTAGTTTTAAACTCAGGGGAAAGAATTAACTTAAGTAAATCCCTCCCAACAACACAGGGCCTGGTTCATATAATATCCCTGACACCAAAACCAAATTAGGAGCACGTATCTCTTCGCCAACGAGCAAGCGACTCGCTTCATAAGGATAGCCCCTCCAAAATGATAGCACTCTATCCCCCTTCTCATATAATCCTCCAAGATATCTTGACAAAATCTCACCACGCGGGTACTCTTTGGGCCGGAAATTAGAGATAATTGTAAACGATAATCGTGAAAAACCTGGACCTGGAGCTTACGAAGTATCGCCAAAGTAGACTAGAAATAAATGCGGATACATGGGTCGCAAGTTCAATTAGAAACCCAAGGAAAATGCTATGGAGAATTTTTATAAGTACGATCCTAAACTGGAAGCTGTTGCCAGAGAATCACCTAAGTTCAGTTTCCCACAAGGCAGAAAGGCCATTGGCAAGGAGAATGAGCCATTGAGTCCTCGATCTCACGAATTTACCATGTCCATTTCCCCAAAATAGGGTGGTTACAGCTATTCGATGGGCAACTCAAAGAGATTTCCTGATTTCGTCCAAACGGGTCCTTTGAAGTTAACGTAAACCATTCCGACGATAGGCATCCTTCCCAGCTACTTGAAGAGGAGCATGATTAAGAAGGATTGATAATTAATTAATGTATTGGATCAGTTAATCGTTATCATAATGATTGAAATGCAGGTTTATTCGCAGTATAAAGCCGAACTGATGCGTGCTATTGATGAGAGGATTGAGGAAGTCGATGCATGCTGTGTGCAACTGACTCAGAATATCTATCAGTATTCGGAAGAGAGGGTAAATCGACTCAGCGAGGAGATGAATGTAGAGATGTCGAAATTGGAGGAACAGAAATAAAGACAGAAAAATAGTGCAAACAGCCTCAACACTTTGAAGGATAAATTACAGAGGCTAAAAGAGTAAAATCATATTAGTGAAAAGCAAATCAAAGAAAAGACAATGTAGCTCGAGGGTATTGATAGAAAGATCATGTTTTTATAATAAAAAAACAAAGAGGACAAACCTCATGTTTAGCCCTATCTCCAGTAGAAAGAAAGAGCCTCCAAAACTGGCATAAAAATACAGTATGCACAGCAGAAGCTAGTCACCATTCAGGAAAAGTATCGGAAATAGTGTGAAGAGGTCGAGTATAAGGAAAGACTCATCAAGATGATGAAGGATAAACTCAGAAATCTCAGGGACAATAAAATGGAAGCCCACTGCAAGCAATCAAAGGAAATAGTTATCAGTCATCAGACGAATAGTATAATAACAGAAGGATTTGGCTCAGCTAATGAGACTGAACCCAGCCATTGCAAATAGACTTCGATAATCTCAACCTTCCGAAGTTGATATTCTCCTTTCTTTTTGTTCTTCGTTAACGTTTTGAATATTAATAATCACATCGAAGGCTTTTGCAATTTGGCATGCAACTCCTATCAGCCATCCTAATACCGCCAACTGCTTAAATATGGTCATTAGTCTGTGAATAATAATTAGGTATAAGTGAGCTTTAACGATCATTTCTTGGAGCCACCCAGTAGGGAAATCATTGTTTAGAGAATATGAACATTTGGAATGGCCTCAGCTATGAAGTCTAACGCTACAACATTAACAGTTACTGTTAATACTAATCCTAGGATGACCACACAGAAGATAAAAAATAGCAGCTCCTTTTTTTATGAAGCAGGCTCAACCTCGTCCTAAAAACTATCTTAATTTTCCTGCTCGCCCTCCTACCTTTATTATTCCCAATTCCGAACATCCTCTCCTAAATTTCTCTACTCTTCCACAGTTTAATCTTAATGATGCATGACTCGCTCATGCTGTGCATGTGACTCTTGATCGCTAAAGCACGCAATAATCATCTGTTCCCCCTTTTTGATGAGAAGTACATCCTGATTCTTACACTGTTTCTTGCTGCTTTTCATCGACTGCGAAACCTTATCTTAAAACTTTCTAATTCTATACTCCTCGCTAAAGTCGGCGATCAATTGACCAAGTAAGTTGAAATCAAACTTCTTTGCATATTTTTGAAAGAGAGAGATGTTGTAGTTAAACTTTCCTTCACACTATTCAAACTGATCAGGAATGATAAACTCCATATGCTTGTCATTTTCGTGGAAGAAGGTACTCTCCAAATGAGCCTTTTACCCAGCCTCCAAAGAAGACAGTGCTGCTTTAATTTTTTTAGTGAGATTCTTGGTGGGAGACAAAGCTAGCAGCAGTGCCAATGGGTGATATTCCTCATTGGGCAGGGCAAGGTAGTACTCGTTTTTGATTTAGTATCCCAGCAACTGTTTGATCTAGGCATAGGTCTGTTAGGTTATAGTAAGATCGCGGTGGTCTTTGCCTCCCCTGAACCTCTCCTCAGTTTTCATTTCAATAAATTTTAATATTATCAGCACAGTTCAAATCAGTCATGATCTCCCAAATAATTTATGAAAATGGGAGGGCATGACTCACTTTAATATCATAAGGCATTTAATGATGATTCAAGAGATATTATCAAAGGATGGCCGATATATAATTATCTGAAGATTATATAACTCGTCATTTTGACTGATTTCTACTATATATACTTTATGAAGGAGGACGAGTTCTTCAGCTTCCGCAAAGTCAGTCCTCGACCACACTATCAACTCACAATAGCTGATCTTCTGAAGTCGTAAGTGCCCGACCTTATCGAAGGGTGGTACTTCATCGGCCATCTCTTGCACAATCCATAGACCCTCATCGTCGACGGATAGATCCGCCAAATCATAAAAATGTGTGAGCCGGGCAACCTGCAGTAGACCATCACTGTCATTTTGACTGAGAACATTGTAAGAAGGTACTGCAACATCCTGAAACCCGATTAAAACTACAGGTTAAAAAACGGAGAAGTCAAAACTGAATTCTTCAGCAAGAACTATGTGATTATGACTGACAACTCTGAAATCGCGAATTTACACTTTTGCGAGGAATCAGAAGACGGATCGATGAAGGATGAGCTCTAAAAAACCAGAGAGGCCGGCTCAGCGAAAGTAAGGGAGGGATTGGGGACCAAATCAAAGAAAAATGGAGAAATTAATCTGACCCTTTCAAGTGTTGTGATTAAGAAGAGTCAAAGGCAGGATAATGGAGTGTCCATGAGGGTGGCCAACAACTAAAACTACGACCAATCCAACCCACGGCAAACCAAATCATAGAAAATATAAAACGGCAAAAGGATTGATAAAATAGGGAAGGAATAGTTCAAAAGCATTGTTGGCAGAGTGCTATGCCGATACATCGTAGGCCACGAGAAGGCGAACCACGGAATGGGCTACCAAATCGAATAAACTCGCGAAAAGCATCTTTACTAAGTGGTGATCTGGTCGGAGTGCACCCCAACTCCGCCTCTCCTGAAGGGCCGAACCTACGAGTTCAAGAATTTTAGAGTTAACCACAAACTTAACTACAACGTCTCCTTCCACTCGCATTTCCTGTATTCGACCATAAAGGAGCTGAACTGATTGCATCTCATTGAACTAATAAATCAAATCATGAATCAAACCTATACAATAGAAATAGAGCTTATTATAATGTTCGTACATTTGAACTGCTTCTTAACTCCCTGACTTTTTGTTGCATCTTTATAATAGTTGTGTTTGGAGTGAGCAAAATAACTGTTTGACTGGACTTACTGTTTTAGAGGTGAATAATGCCTGGTTGCACTGTCAATAATAGATTTTGTAATGTTTTTCCTGAAACATTGTGGAAGATTTTCATACTCTGATTTTTCTCCCTATGCAAGTAAATGCAAAAAAAGATAACAAACTTAGTCCAAGTGGTTGACATCCTGACTCAAAATTATAATCCTAAAAGTATCAGGCTTTTCTTAGATTAACGGATGGCCTCTCGATCATCCATTTCATCACTAATTTTAATTCATTTTACTTCAAAGGAGAAGAATATTGGAGAATATTTTATCAAAAAATGAAAATGAGCTTTAATGTTTGATAAATTGACTCTCAAAGAAAGAAAATGACTTTATTGTGTGAATTAATGACTCAAAGCTGACCATGAAGTCAAAGATATAAAACAATACAAATCAAATTGAAATGAATGATTAGGATTGTGAGAAGCGAATCATTATGCTGAGTAATAATGAAGGAAACCCTTTGTTTTGTGTCAGTTACTCCTAAGTTGGTCAATATTTACACTAAATTAATGCTGTTTATACGTCTAACTTTCTCAATAGTTACACTAA
>Ga0302188_10000424_pt1 | contig 36416 bp, 29 predicted proteins | sample II_Bog_E2_1_FD_198783 | JGI IMG/M metagenome (GOLD analysis project Ga0302188, IMG submission 198783) | Peat permafrost microbial communities from Stordalen Mire near Abisko, Sweden - II_Bog_E2_1 | ecosystem: Environmental > Terrestrial > Soil > Wetlands > Peat | place: Sweden: Abisko...
ACCCCGAAAAAGATTATTATTCAAATATCATGAATAATATATTAGAATAAGTCCATCTCAATCTTGATTTGGCTCGTGGCTACGACTTCTTATTTTATGTAATATATATATATTTATATCCAAATGCAAGTTAATAAAATGACACAATGGATCAGTGATTTTTTGTATTCTTAGACTCAGAGTAGTAATTGCTTGCCTATTCGCTTATGCTGGACAGTCGGTTTTACCTTTCACTTCTGAAAATGGACTCACGAAAGGGTTTCTTTTTGTGACTGCTTCTGAAAGCTTATTCTGTGAGATCATGAAACATTGGAGTTTCTTATGGATTTTTATCTTCATCCTGTTTCATTAGTTCCTACAATTAAGATAATTTTGCTTAATCGGAAGTGCGATCTAAAAGAATTTCAAAAGGCTTGCGATTTTTGTTTCCAAAAGAGTACCTTGCCTCTGAGCTGATATAGTCATTATTCTCTTGATTGGAGTCAATATCTGAAGATAAAGTCTTTGACTCCCCAATTTCGTAAGTCTATCTTTGGATCTATTGAATAATTAACTATAATTAAAAGTCTTCCTTCTTGACAAAGTCTAAATTGTTTTGATAGTTATTTTTGGAATCGTCATTGAATGAGTTAAACAAAATGGCATTATCCCGGTTGTGGGTATCTTATTCATTCGACTTAAACCCTTTTGATTTTTATGATTTTATTGATCCTTTAATATTTTTGCCAAAGGAAAATCCAAAGTAGTCTGCATTATCACCTGATGTTGATCGGCATCTTTCTACTTCCGGCTCGTTTTCAGCGCTTTCTGAAATGTTTTTAGATGATGACTTAAATTTAGGACTTTTTGGGCGAGAACTCACCTGATGCTTTTTCATGCTCCTGAGAATTTAAACAGAATCTCGACTGCTGCTCTTCTTTTTTTCAATTACTGATGTCCTTTTGCTATTCTCAATTTCATGATTTTTAGGAGTATGATAGTTCTGCGGTTAATAATGTGCGGATTCAGGCAAATTCATTTTATTTGATATTCGATTCGGTCCCAAACTGTCACGATCTTAATTACTCAAACGACTCGTTTTAGCAAACACTTAGTGAGCTAACTCTATAAGCCTTTTCTAGTTTTTAGCAATAAAGGAGAGAGGTTTCCTTTCCTGATTCCGCTTATAATCTTCTCTCTCAATAGTGCAATGATCAAGCATCTTCTCTTAGATAAACTTGGAGTAGTCTTACAGCTTGTAGGTTAGACGGCAACTTGGATCAACATAAACTTAAATATTGCCGATCTTTCTTTTCTTTGGGTGTATTTCCAAAGCTGACAGTCTCTCGAACTATTTCGCACTTCGTTTGCCTCGATAACATGTGTTAATCACTATTTCCAACTCTTTCAGGAACACCTTTTAGAAGTGCTCTATCTTCCACATTCTGCATAGTCGATAAATTACTATTGAATTTGATACTTAGAACGCACATCTTTGATGAGTTTTACCAATTTAGTGAGTTAGCAACTCTTCTGGAGGATACTAAAGCGAGCTAGCCAGTAGTCGGCTTGGTCTATGCCAATTTTATTTTCCTCCATGTAGAGATAAACTTCCATTTAGTCTCGCACTTCGGATGCGTAAGTCATGAAATCAAGATACACATCCTTTTCGGTGAGAGCAGACGAGCTTCTGAGTTTTTCCTACAGTTATTGGTCTTTGGACATTTTAAATTTTGCAGGTAAAATATCAATATAAATTATTGGCTCAATTTCAGCCATTCTACTAAACTAAAAGATAATTATAATTCTTATCTTGGGTTGACTTTATTGTTGCCTGTGATTGTATAATCATTTTCGATATACGAAAGTTTCTGAACAAAAATGGTCAAGAATAAGGAGAGAAAAATTAATTCTGATAATATCCTAAATTACTATTTTTAATGAGATGTTTATTTTTTGGGCTTATCAATTTAAGCACCAAAAGGCATCATTCATATTCGAGTTTATTTATATCTTGTTTTATTATTGGAGTCATTTTATTATCAATTTTATTCTTATTTATCCGAGTAGACTTCAGATCAAACAGACCCAATAACTCAGAATGCGAATAGAGCAAGTATTATTTTTATTTTATTGAAACGGCATAGACAAATATTGGAGATTTCTTTTTAATATAATTTTAAACATAATTTCTATGAAAAAGGTTCTACAATTCGATAGTCACCGCACTATCAACCAAAAAAAAGATGAAAGGGTATATGCCAATTCCCCTTCAAGAAAATAAATCGAGCTAATATATCGCTAAAAACGCAGCACTGAAGCCTGCTAACCCTTCGTATTGCCAGCTTCAAAAAAATGTGAGTTAAAATCAACTTTGTCAAAACGGAAAATTAACCCTAAGGACAAGAAGTAGTAAATTGAGGAGTTGAAAAAATTAGTATCTGAGCTGTAGAGACAATTAAAACTAAAAAAATACCAAGAGAAGTCGAAAGAATTGTAGGTTGTTAAATCAGTCGCCCTCAAACCAACAACGAAGCAGATGAGTTCAACTCAATGCGTGGATACTGTTAGCGGAAAAACAAAGAGTAGATGGAATAAATATCGAAAGCAAAACAATTTGAGTACGGAAAATGTCAAAAAGTATAAAAATGCACTTTCACCCTCTAGAAACATTAGGGAAAAACCAGATTAAACTCAGATCAGCAAATTTTTAAGAAGCACACAGTCTACCTTCAGAAAATAGGCTTTAACTAAACCCTCTAAGAAGGGGAAAAAAGAAAGGATAAATTTAGAATGCCCACTAAATCTCCAAGATTCACAAGAGTATGTCTTGCTAGAAAACAATTTTGTAGAGCTTTGCGCCGAATAGGCATCATTCCTAACAGAAAAGTTGCTGTCTAGCAGAAATTTTATTGAGCGAAGGGAAAGTCTGAATCAGCAGAAGATAAATTCTGACTGCTTGAACATCAATTCACCCATTAATTAAGAGGGAGAGTCAGTTTAGGGCGAACCCTACAATTTTATTGGAGATTGCTCTTCTCTCACAATCTAAAACAATCTTAATGTCAAATAAACAAAAAATATACAGCCTGAAAACAGTTCAGATATCCTTGAAACATAATTCATTACCAAAGTGATACTAATTCAAAGATGGTGGAGGAGAATGATATAAAAAAATATATAAAGACAATCCTAGTCAATAATTACACATAAACTGACTGACGAAAGTCCATAGGATGAGAGATAAATGATTAAAAGCCAGGAAATGTTTGAAAGTGCTTTAATTGTGCACGACGGCTTTGAGACTAGTCCCATTAGACTGACTGAAAGCAATATCTAATGGAGAGATGATTAATTCGATCAATCTCTTGAATAAAGGGCTCAGGCAGCCAAACTCCAGATGATGACTCACAAACAAATTCTAGAAAAGCTGTTTACTTCAAAGAAAATAGCTCAAAAAGATTATGATGAAAAGACTGTTATTATTTAGTCACAATACAGCAATGAATTGAAGGAGATTGAGGAGATAAAGAAACTATTGAAGATGAATATATAAAAAGCAGAAAATATCACACTTAAAACAAACGAAGATCTAATTATTAGCAGAAATATCACGAAAGAGGTCGATGATGAGATGTTAGATCGCATTTTCGGAGAAAATTCTAGTAATGAGGAAAAGCATTAGCAAAATAAACTCGTTGAGAGACCTGTTGCTAAAATTGATGTTGTGACCATTAGCAGGGAAAAATCTACTGGATGTCACTATGACCCTCAAGAAAAAGGAACTTAGTCTATTTACTCATAAACATCACCCCAAGAATAAGACTATAAATAAGATTTTGAGGAGGAAGAAGAAGATGAGGAAGACTATCCTCTTCCATGTACAGACGATCAAATTTATACTGAAAATACCCAAAACTTTCAACTAATGAACTCCAATTATCAGTAGATGATGGAGTAACTTCGACTGAGAGAATAAGCTAAAATGTAGATAGATCGCAGAGCTGCCATACAAATGGGTGTTCTGAGTCAATAAATTCCAGAATAGATTCGAAGTTAATATGTGGGCATTGATACTTCTCTAAACAATGTTCATCGCTTTCTGCTCTCTTTCTTCAAATTTTATATATGTATCACATCCACTATTTAGTCTATTACAAAGATGATTTCCTGAGACTCATCAACATGCCCTATGGCTATAATATCAATAACAGAATTAGCTCATTGCACGGCTATAAGCCTGACGGCTGTTTTGATGAGGATTAAGAGGGAGTTATCTACGGACTAACATCAGTTATTCCTGATGAAGTTATAGATTAATTCTATCAGAAGATCTATGGGATGGGCAGCCTTTCGATGACAGAAGCCCAGCGCGCCAATTTTTAGTTCGATCGCATTCACAGCAAGGCATTATTCGACTCTTTCAACGAAGCCTTAAATTATTTTAGACCATATTTTCAAATAAGTACTTTTGTTGTTATTTAGATGGTCAGCCATATCCTTGGAACAATTCAGAAAAAGCTTTGACATTTTATTTTATAGCTGAAGAAAATATTCAAGAAGTATTCGAAAAGAGTCAGTTTAAAGTGCTAAAATGGGCGTCGTCACTTTGTGGGATTTTGGTCAATAAACTCTCAAAACCTTATTCTATTCATGATAATCTAACAGTAGAGGAAGCCCTTTAATGCTATCGAAACTCTTCTCATCCCTTGCTCGCACAGACAAGATAAGATCGATTAACCAAAGATTAAAAAACATAAGTGACATAATCCAATTACAAATGGATGATAGCCTAAGAATAAAAAACTGAAGTCTGCTTGTAAACATCAGAATATGTGTTCGACTTAATGATTGAGGAGTTGCTCCAATAATTTTATTTAGGGAAGCAGCTTTAAAATCGCATTAGCCCATAAGCCACATCTGAAAATTAGATGCGAAGGTCACTAAATGAAGGATTGCAACTGTTCCAAACCTTCAGCGAGAGTTCTTCCCGCGAATAGATTTAAATTTATTGATATATATTAAGCCACTGTTTTTACATCCTTTTGTTAGAATTAGCACATCATAATAATAGAAGAAATATTAGAAGAATTAAGGATATTTGGAATGATCTCAAAAATGTTTGACCAAAGTAAGATCGAAAAGGATGAAAGGAAGAAGTTTCTGCCCTTTGTAAATGAGCGTAATTTCATGGGCACGCTGCTCAGTGATCATAACAAAACCTAATGTCATTCTCTGGGCCAAAAAAACAATAAGAATATGGCCATGATCTAGAATCTTAAAAAATCTAGTAACTAACACGATTTTGACAAGAAATACTAAAAGATGGTGCAAAAACTAAAGAGAATGGAGTGCGCAATCAAGTCCAAGGAGCATGACTACGATTGTGAGATAGACCATTGTTTTTAAAGCATTAACTATTCTAATACTTTCTGCGGGAGATAATAGGATGAGACTTTTTACCTTGATCTGAAACAGGCCCTAAACGATAAAATTGGCTTTATTAAAGAAGACATCATATTTCGCATACAAACCAAAAGACAGAAGCAGCACAAACCGTTAAAATAAAGTAATCTTTCTCAAAATATTTAACAGGTACAACTGAAGAAGTTAACTTCCGAAAAGGAAAACAAGCTGGTACAAAATTCGCCCAAAATAAATCGAGATATTTTTGCATAAATTGGTAGAACATCTCAGTTTATGGCAGACTTTACTCAAACTGGTCTAAAATATAGGAGTTTAGTAAAGAGTTAAAAGCTGAATCCTTGGAAGAAGTGGTACTCAAAATAGCGAATATAACTATTTCCCGGTTATAAAATCACAGTAAACAAGTTACAAAAATCAATCTACTGATGAATCCTGCCCATAATCGTGATATTTCCAATGGTTTGAAAGGTCATGATGTCCAAGTTAATGATGTATTGTCTATGCTATATTCTATAATAATACTATGCGTAAAAATTAAAAGAAAGAGCTGCTGACTAAACTGCGGGAGATCAATCGACTCGATCGAAGAAAAAGGAATAGCGATAAAAATATTTTTAACCTTAACTATAATCTCTCCAATAATACTTCATTTTCAAGAGATCCCGCAACTATTGCCAGCGAAGATGGGCACAGAAAACTTATGCATGCTCTTTCAGCTAGGAAGTTTCAAGCTTCACAACCCGAGTCGACCAGACAAATTTAAGAACAGGCGAGATAGCTACCCATTGAATTATCCAGCCACGCAGCAGAAGCCTAATTTATAAAAGTGGAGAATAATAACGAAGCGAATGGAAGCATGGATAAAGTGAAAGTGCATAGATTCTTTTAGGAAAGGCAATCAACCTCGCGTAAGCAGCGTGAGGATCCGGCCTTACAAACTTTATCATCTCTTCTCTAGGCCCCGCATCGCTCTACTGACAATTTTCGCATCCGTTGCAAATAGTGCTAAAAGATTGTTCATGCGAAAGATGAAAAGATTGAAAGCTTGACAAAAGACCTAAAATAAGCACAAATAAAATTGAAGCAGACTGAGGAACGTATCATCGGTCTGAAGAAGACTGTGGCTCCCTATATTAACAATGTAAATCTACTATCGGTTGTTGTGGATAGTCTGCAAGAGAAGGAATGGAATGGAATGATTGATAAAGCGAAACCAGAAGAGGAAGAAGTGCCTGTGGATGGAGGAAGTGAGCCAGGAGAGATGCAGTAAACTGTTCGAGTCAATAAATATTTGTTGAAGGAAGGTCGTCAAAAGGATAAACTGTTTTCAAACCAGATCTATCGCTTAAAATCGTAGATTGATGCCCTAGCATCCGAGAACAGCAGTTTAAAAACATCAAATCTTGCTAAATAGGCTAAACTTCGCATTCTGTAATAGCAGTTGCATTACTACTAAAACAGCAACTCAATGCGTGAGCGAATGTAGATGTGCCGCGAGGAGCTATACACTTATAAATTGCGATATCAGGAGAAGAATATATAGAGTAGGTAGCTGACTATCAAAAGTTAGTAGATGAAATACAAGCTTAACGTCCTCACATCCCTCATTGGCTGCGCTATCATTTTCGATCTCAAAGAGAAGGAAAATGACAAAAAATATCTCAGAGAGTTTATTAATAAAATTGATAAATATGAGACAGTGACTCATAACTTGCTAGAGAATAACGGATTTCACTATCTGAGATTTCTTGAAGCTCTGCATAAGGAAGAAACAGAAACTAAAACAGATCTTAGAAGCACACTAAGGACCACCTTAAAACCAACCTCTCAAGCTCCGGCGCAATCAGTGGTTAAACCATTTGTCTGTCGCAGACTTTATTTTCCAAATTACCTTTCTTTATTAGGTGAGTAGTCGATAGGCACACGGGCTGAGCATATCATCATAAAACCGATACTGTTCCTAAAGCTACGGTCTATCTTGGACTGTAAATACATCGACTATCGACTCTTCGAATGCTCTGCACCATAGTTCAGTGACTTCTGTAACAGCCATCTTAAAAACTACGAAATACAATAATCTGAAAAGAAAATATACTACATTACCCGACAGATAACTGAAAATGAGTTCAAGTAGATGAATATCGATTTTATGAAGTGCTTACTCGACGAAAGGATCCAAGATTTGCCAGAGGTGGAAGTGTTTCGAGAGTTCATGCTAGGTAAGTACGAAGAAGATGAGATTTACTTCTATCTCATGTGCAGACATAAGTTTATGTAGGGCAGCGAGCTCTAAAATTTTATTAATTCTGGAGACCCTTCGAAGTTCGTCAAGTTTGACAAAGCCAAAAGGCTGGTGCTGAAGATAACTGAAAAATTTGGTCGTAATATTCAGAACTTCATCTGCTACCACATCAACGAGCGTAAAATTTACAAAAACGGACAATAGTTTGTTCGAATTTACTACATGCTGAAATTACTATTAATGGTTTATCGCAAGATCAGGGCCAAGAAGATTGAAGAGTTCAAACAGTTTTTTGATAGCATCATGCAAACAACCTCCAAGGATACTCTTAACTTTCAGCAATTCAACGAACTCATACGAAAGAATTTTTAATTTTTGATGAGGAACGAAATCTGTCATATGTATAGGACCACTATCGCTGTCTTCGAATCGCAGAGGACTCAAACGCATTTCTTTTAGTGCTTTTTTGCCACGTGCGGCGCGAGGATGTTTTTGATGGAGTTAATTCGTTATGACAAGCAGCTAGAGTTTGACTGTATGAATTAAACTGAAATTATGAATTTTCATAATAATCCTATCGTGGTACAAAAAAAATCTAATAACCAATACAGAGTCTCTAATCTTCAATCAACCCAAATCCACCGCGGCGGAAGTAGCTATAGCCACTTTAGAGAAAGTCCTAAGATAAACCAGCTTAATGATTTATGGCCGGACTCAGTCTATATCTTAGGCAGTGAAAAACTCAACAAAGACTATGTGTAGTTACTGAGAAGCAATCATTAACGGTCGCGTACCAAGCTATAGACTTTAACTTTGCTGGTGAGCCTAGTGCAAGGTCATTTGGTGAAACAGAACATCCATCTAAAGGGAATTGAAGATCTATCTTTAATCCTTTCCGATGCAATTTACAACATGATATAGTTTCTGAACAAAATATAAAAACATAACTTGGAGCATGAGAACTAAATCAATTTAGCAAGCCGCAAGATTGGCAAATTTTTCAAAAACAAGATATATGAATTCTACCATTAAATGCTGGAAGATATTAACAATATCACCCATAAACCAACTGACAAAGACTTTAAGAAAAACAAAAGGTATCTGAAAGAGAAGGCAAGGGCAAGCAAAATATTTTAACCCAGCAAATACAAATGAATTACTTATATTCTTATTACTAGGGTATAGATATATACAGTCACTTTAAAGGCATCAGCTGATTTTATAGGCTTAGAACTGATGCAAAGTAAATTATCGACCCAGCAGATCCTAGGCTGTCTCACAGATGTCCGTATCTTTGTTGTAGCTCATTGGAAAATAACTGATGTTGCTGCCATTAAATGCAGAAAAAATGAGGTCCAACTTGCCAATTGCCATTAAAATTTACTGTCCATAGCCAACTGCGTTGCCTTAATCCTGCAGTAAATGCACTGATCTTTTATTGATGCCCAATAAAATGGATTTTTTTTATTTGTCCGGATAGTAAGTTCCAAAGAGTTGATTCGGGATGATTTCCGTTTTGACAGCAGGAAAGAATGCTATTTTTTGACCTTTGGTGTTTTAGATAAAGTAGAATACTTTAAGTTTGTTGATGCTCTTGAGAAGAGGAGCAGGATCGAAGTAATTTTCAATACCGTTGTAGATCAGTTAGTATTTAGGAATATCTGCGAATCCTGCTGTTGCAAATATCCATTTGAGATCGTCTTACGTTATTGACACGCCCTTGGCTGTAATTTTAGGGGAGCTATTTTTGATTTATATGAGTTGAACTATCGTTTTTCCTTATTTAGTAGGCAGGAAATTCGTTTGCCAGAGTAGAATATCTTGACATTTCGTAATGGGTTCTAATTTTTACAAGGTAATTTTATCAGTTTTGTATACTAATTTGATAATTTGCTTCAAATTATTAACATAAACCTCTTCATTTGCACATCCGTCAGTCAGTAATGTTTTGATGGGCTGAAAGCGTTAATAGTAGAGGTTTTACAGAGTGATAACTGGCAATATGCTTTCAAACTGCACATAAATATCCAGAATTTGTTTTATAAAGTTTTACTTTATCAAAGTCTCATACTAAAAATCTGGAATAAGGCTTATCTTTTGCCCATAGTTATGATATATGATGACAGAATGATTCTCTTGTTGAATACAATCGATGGGTGCTATCATGCCTTGACTTGGTTTAATATCTGTTTTGCCTTCATAATAGCTGATGATGACTTTATTTTCGATGACAGCGTAAGTAAGAGAAGAGAGTAACTCCACATTGCCCCTGTTTGATATAAGTGTTTTTGTAGGTGATGTAATGCAATTGACAACGAATTGATCTGTCTTCATAATCAAAATATAATGATAGGATATGCATCTTGAAAACATGATAAATATAAACGTAGACAAATAATAACTATAGTTTCGCCAACTTTTATTTATGCTCATGTGTCTAAACGCAATTACCAAAGAAATAGAGTGCAAAATTTTATAGTTTGGCTTATCTATTACTCTCGAGTAAAGCTTTTAGAAATCATTCATTTTATTAATATATAATTCTGTATTGTTCTTCTATTACAAATGAGAAATAGTCAAACGCTACCCCTCCTCCCTCGCTTAAAAAAATAAATCGATTACTCCGATGACAGCCTTACGTCCTCCATCCTCGATGTTAAGCAAGACAAATGCTACAGCAGACCTAAAATGCGCCGTATTGCTTACCCACCTCAAATTGATCCCAAATCAAAAGAAAACAATCGCCAATTGCTCATGCAAAGCTATGTCGAAAAAGTAAAAATACTATATATTCAGAAAAGGTACGAGGACATTTGGGATGAAAGTAATTAGAAAAAGATTAGAAGCTAGTTGGGCCCCAGTGAATAAGGCAGTCGGAAAACACTGGAGCCGATCAGCTGCACCGGTAAGGACGCTACTTTTCGATACTACAACGATTATAAGATCTTAGACAAAATGCTTCTAAAAAAAGATTTTAACAGTTCTGCAGTAATATCACCTGACATTACACCTAAAGACACCATTCAACTTAACTCTCCCTCAATATCACTTCTAGAAAAAGCAGATATCCTGAAAGTACTCCCCCTATGCCTTGGACTAGTTAAAAACAAAGGAGAAGCTAATATTCTTAATATTAACAACTATAACTTGGGAGATAGGTACATCATTGCTCTGGCTGCTGGCTTATGCAAGTCTAAAATTATTGAAAAATGCTATATGAGTGCCAATCGCATCACAGATATCGGCTTAGATGAATTGATCCATAGCATTAGCTCATAGGTGACTGTACTTGACCTTTCCCAGAATAAGATTACAAAAGTTGATAAAAAGTTGTTGTAGATGATACTTTAACCTGAGTATCGCCTGTAAGAATTAAATCTTGGCAGCAATCTTCTAAAGTAGCAATCAGCAGAGGCCATCTTCAGAAATATTCGCTACAGTCACCATCTGAAGAAACTGAACGTGAACAACAACAAATTAACAATTAATTGTTTGGATTCCTTAGCAGAAATGATTGAGAAATCAACTGCACTTGAACAGTTATACATTGGCAGTAATTATCTTTCAGGAAAAGCAGGATAACGCATTTTCTAATTGCTGACCAACAATAAAACAATCAAGGTGCTAGATTACAGTCTAAATCAACTCGGTGAGGATGGTGAGTTAAATTGCTGTAAGGCAATTGCTCTCTGCTTTAACACAAACAAAACACTATAGCATGTTGATCTTTCTTTTAACAACATCGGCAAATAGGCTACTCAGATTATAGCATAAGGGTTATAACCTAACAAACATATATATGGTCTACATTTTAGAGGCAATTATGGGTATGTCAACTCGCGTGGATTTTTAATTCTCGAGGAGAAGGAAGTAACCCTCTTGCATTCCATTGAAAAACAGAGGATGAATGGATATGAAATAACATCCAACCGATAAAGAAACGCCTACAAGAGTGAGATATACAAAAATGTCTGCTGGATCTGTTAAGGATGGTACGAGCATTAATTTAAATTAAATTTACCGAAATCGAATGAAAAGCTCTTGGTTTATATTCATTTCGATTTTGAAAAATATGAGCCGAGACTGATAGCTGTCAATGAACATCAAGTGAGGTATACCACGATGGTGCCTCCCAAAAAATATAGATACTTCTTTACAGTGAATCAGTCAATGCATCTGGATGGATCACTGCCGAAAGAGAGGATTCCGTTGTTTGAAAATCATACCTATGAAATGGAGCATGTTCAAATAGAGTTTAAGGTTGAACACGTCCATTACGGATAAGGAAAAGCAATGAAGATAGCCAATGAATGGAATTAGATTAGTGTTAAATCTGTGCCTCGGGCCAATGGACTAATGACCAAAAAATAAAAGATACCTTGGAAATATGAACGTTCGGTTTGGGCAAAATAATGGAAACTGGAAGATGAGGAACTTCTAAGGAAGTGCTTTGACCGCGATTGGAAACAATCAAAGCTAATGAATCTTATCAAAAATCAAGTCGACCAATAAAAAGTCAAGGAAATACTATGGAAATATTATCCCACGATCAAAAATATATACAAACAATTTGCCTCGTGGAGTCCTTTCGGAGACATCTGGGCAGTGTCAAACCAACCGTTTACTGAATTTTGTCAAATTGCGAAGATTATCAACAAAGACACTCCCCTGAAAATTATAGATTTAACTTTTATAACAACTAACTCAATGTCCGGGGCTGATTGGAAAGGCAACTCTTTGAATCCTGAAAGAGGCCTTGTTCGGTTCCAATTTATGTAATCCTTAGTAAGATTAGCTGAGGAGAAATTTAAGAAAAATGGCGTGGCTGATACATTTAACGAAAGCATCAGTCTCCTTTTAAAGGATTATGTAGAACCACTCGCCCCTCAATACAATTCGAATCAATGGAGACTATAAAAATATTTCATCGAATATAATGATATGCTCATTAAGAAATATCGACCTATCTTTGCAGCCATTTACAAGAGAAACTCAAAACTCAAACTAAAACCAGGATAAAAACCCTTTATGTGCTTGGCTGAATTCAAGTCAATCATCGAGAGAGCAGGACTCAGTAATTATATAACGGAGAGAGATACATTTGTTAGTTTCAATACTGGCATGATGACTCACGTCGACGAACTCTAATCCTAACGCTTCACTAAAATGACAGAAATATAATTCATTGAAGGAATGGCTCGCTGTGCCAACGTTTTACCTAATCAGTGCTCCATCGAGAACGAAGAGGCGCCAACTCCATTACATAAGAAATTTGAATGGATGATCCATCAGCTTAAAACAGGTTTATGTCCTGAAGACATTCGAGCACAATTTCCAGACCCAGAAATATCGATGTTTAACGAAGAGTAGGAATAATGATACTCCTTTTTATTGTATTGCATATAGTTTATCATTTGCCTTTGCTAGCTTGGTAGGCCTTAAGCTCATTGATGATGAAATCGATGGGATTGAATACGTTAGAGTCAATTTATGCATCGCTGTCATTGTCGATTATTTTGCTTTTATGCTTGGCTATTCGTTTTCGAATTAGAGTTTAGACTGCTTGTTTAGGCATGCCTAAGGCTTTATGATACTCTTCATCGTCACTTTATTCATAGTCCGAGCCCATTTCCTCTCTCTATATGTCTCGTTCTAGATATTTCCTCTCGAGCTCGTCAATTACCTTCTTCTTTTTCAATCTCTACTCGTGTTTGGTCACTTCCTATGATTTGACGATATGATCGATGAGCTCAATAAATGGCGTTATACTTTGAGAATTATTTGATTGATAACTGGATAGACTTGTGTTTTGAGGACTTAAAATGGCGTAACTTATTGCTGAGATTGGTCGCGCATTTTGGAATCCGGAATATTTTTAGAAGAAATAGTTGGCTCGCGTTGGTTCATAAAGTTATATTTATTTAGATTATAAATTTATTGACAATCTCATTGGATATTCGACTGATTTAATTATATAAGCATTATTCTGATAAGGATACAAAATTAACTCGTTTTGTTGGCTCCTAATGAAAAAAGAATCTGATTTTTGAGTAAAAAGAAGATATGACAAAAATGATAAAATAAAGATAAAGGCTTATCGTAACTGTAAAATTATCGAAAGATATTTATTATCAATATGTGGTTAGTGAAATTAACCGTTGTAATTATATTATTAAACACAAATGTCCAGTCCCCCAAGAGTATAAAAATAAATCGAGTATTAAATCAAGAAAAGAATTATTCCCGAGGCTCTTACTCCCAATGATCTAGATTTCTATATTCGCAAAGTTAGAAGATTGGAAAGCGATAATAACATCCTTCAGGATTAACTTAACAAGGTCAGAATCAAGCTGAGAAGAGCAGAAGATTTTTAAATCAAATATGAAACTCTCATGGGAGAGAATCTGAATATTAAAAAAGAACTTGACATAAGAGATAAATCAGTGAGGGATCTCAAATCCCTAAATTAAAAAATAAACAGGTCTATGGAAGATAGAAAGGATAAGACGGAAGAGTGGACCGCTGAAAAGCAAGGACTCCTTTAAGAAATTGAAAAATGGACTCGTAAGGCTGAAGATAGCGAAATCAGAAGGGTCACTTAACTGGCCGCTGAACGATTGAAGAGCGAGGACAACATTAAAAAGGAAATTTCTCAAATGAGGAGAGATTTTGATTAGAAAGAAGATGAGTTCAAATTTACAATCCGGCAGCTGCAAAAAGTTATCCATGAGAAAGAGACAGTGTAAGGAATCATAAATAATCGAGTATAAAAAATAAGGAGGGAAAAAGATTAAGAAATCGCACGGCTAGGTCATATCATTGATGATTAAAAATAAGCCATCAATAAGTCTGTCGAAGAAAAGAATTAATAAATCGACCGACTCAAGGAAAAATTTTAGAAGATGATAAATTTCGAGGTGGAGAATATTAAGAAGAACCTTGAAGATCAAGGAGAAGTTTTCACAATTGAACTCAATGGCTTGAAAGAGATCATTTCTATAAAGAATGATGAAATCACGAAATTACTGGCTGAGATCAGCAGACAAGCCACGGAGCATGATTAGAATAGAAAAGAAATGCTAAGTGAAATTTCTGGTCTAAAAGAGAAGATATATGAAATATAGAGATAAGGAGAGCTTGAACTCTACAACCTGAGGCAAAAGCTAATGGAGATACATGCAGCTGATCTTAAAGCCTTAGACGTGAGGTATTAATAGTTGCTCAATACTCTGAAGGATGATAAAATTGAACTTTAAAACTTCTTAAAAGAAAAGGAGAAACAACGGGATGGAGATAGAAAAGATTATGAGAGAACAGTCAATGAGTTAACCGATAAAATTAAAGAAAGAGATCAGAGAATCACCAGTTTGTTAGACAGGATCAAAGATTCTGGTGATTTAAACACAGGGTAATTAAAAAATTTGCACTAGAGTTTTCATAAAATCGAAGCATAAAAAGAGGTTTTAAGTTCAGAATATCAGAACAATATCACCTTCATGACTCAGCAGATTGCAAAGTTGACTTCCTCAAATGAAATTAAGAACAATGAGTTAAAAAGACTCTATGAGTAAATTCACGAAATAAAGAATAAATATGAAGATGAAATAAAGAGTATATTGGAGAAGAGCAAAAAGGAAAGGAAGGAAAGATAAGAATAAAGAGAAAGAGATCGAAAATAAAGGGAAAAAATAGAATAAAACCAAGCTGTCATGGAAAGATAATTCAAAAACTCAGAAAGAAGGTTACAGAGGGAGAAAGACAAAGAAGAGCGAGAAAAGAATAAGTTGTCCTTTATTGTCTAATAACTTGAGAAAGATGTGGGAAGGCTCAACAAGTATATCAAGCAGTTAGATGACAGCCTTAAAAACTAATTCAAGAAAAATCAAATGAACATATTGTAGGGTGGCGGCTCAAAAAGAGAATTGACCTCTCAACTGGAAAAGCAAAAAGTTTAAATCTAAACATTCTGGAACATTTAAATTGACCAAATGAAAAGGAAATACGAAATTGATACATCGAGATTAATACAGTAGAACTAAAAACTAAAGACCGATATCCTCAACAAATCTCTCGCTCTTTAAAAAGCGGAGACTGAACTCAAAAAGATAGATTATCAGCATCGAAATCTCGATAAAATTAGTAAATAGAAGATTCTCGATTACTAAAAAAAGATGTCGACCTTAAACAGCGAGATTAATTTAACTCAGCAGCTCTATCAATCCTTTTTATAGGCTAAATCTCGCAAAAAGCAATGATCTTATAGGATTAATGATCTCTAAAACTTATTAGTTTATTATAAATTAATACGATAGAGATCACCATAATTCTTTCATCATTCTATTACTCGAATATTTCAATTCGTATCGCTCGTTTTTCTGTTTTTATTTCTAACGTATCTCAAGGATTATAATGGTGCGGCCAATTTGGATGCATTGTTGACAGCCCATCCCCACATCGATTCTCATCCGTTATCGTCTGACCAATGTGCCAAATTTTGATTTATTGTCATAAATATAAAAGCCTGACTATCTTAATCGGATGAATGCATGGTTCCTTGATACTGTAACCTCTGTAAATCTAATTTAACAGTCATTGCCCCGTCCAATTTTAATCCCTCCTTCTGGTAAATTTTTAATCATTAAAACTCTTTCCGATACTCCACTAGCTCCTTGAAGTATCATGTAATCTCCTTTCGGTTTTTCAAAAGGTAAAAGTTCAATCGTTTTTCCTTCTTCTGTCTCTACTACGACTGGAAATTAGGCCTTGCATATCTCACAAGCTGATTTATTAAAACTAAAATGCATGGTGCCTCCAATTGCTTCCTTTTTAACTTTGGCTTGTATCCACTTTAGTAAGCACTCAATATGCACCGTACCACAAGAACCAGAACATTTGCAAGGATTAAACAGAAAGTTATCTTTATCTTCGATTTCGCTCATACAGTATTTGCAAACTTTGGATTGGCCATCTTCTGTTTTTGTCTCGTCCGCCACATACTTCTTAATTAGTTTATTTGCATATATCTTTTCGTTATATTTTTTGGAAATGCTCGTTTTCCCACGAAAACATACTTCACTAACGAAGAGCATTACTTTTCCCAATTTAATGGTTTGTCCGACCTCTAAATAAATAAAAGAATACATAGCTTTAAACCATTTGAATAATCAGTATTGTTTTTTGGTCTTCTGGCAACAAAGTAGACTTCCTCCCTTTGCTCAAATTGATTAAAATGTTCAAGAAACGGTTGTGGCTAATAAATCTCTTCAGGCTAAATTAAAGAACTGTTCGCAAACTATAAACTAACAAAATCTTTATAATGGCGTTTGATTAAAAATTGAGTTAGCAACTCGTATTAATCGAGATCCAAATTATTATCCAAATTATTATTAATGTTTTGGTCGATAGCGATAACATTTGGGCATGCCATCCCTGAATGATTTCGATAAATTGTGATGGGGGAGGAACAATGCTCAAACAAGTATGACTCTACACTAAGTTATTTGGCATCATAGTCGAAAAGTGAATAAGAATCGTTGATCCACGTCAAAGATTGCAATTTGAGTTGCATATCCTTTAAGGCAGTTCATCTCATATTTTGAAAGTGATCTACATCAGTTTAACAGCCACGTAAAATATATATATCAGCCTTCAGTCCTTGAGGAAATAGTAAAGTTCGTTGAGATCTTTATCCTATAGCTTACTCATGGATTTAAATTATGCAATTATGTCCTTCATCAGTTCGTGCTCATGAAAGTATGCCTACAATTGCTCTTTGTATCTTTCCTCTGGTAATCCTTCAAATTGTTGACCCACCAACTGATATACTTCGTCCCTTTTGTTGATTTCCTTCGTCAGTTAGTCCACTGATGGGTAGGAATTTGTCATTTAATAAAGCTGCGTGCAGTGGTCTACAAAAGTTTTCTCGTCTTTGGTGCTAAATTGTATATTTTATTTTTCTTTGGCTTAACTCTCGGCTAACCAATGCTTGGAACTGACACCTGAGTTTGCCAGTGAATCGATCATAATTATGTTGGCTTTGCGATCATCATTGATTTTACTTTTCTTGAAGCTTTCAAGTTTACTGCTCTCGTAATTTTGAAAGGATAGCTTTTGAGTGTACTTATCACTAAGGCCAAGCTTAGGTCGCTCTATAGTGGTTGCTTCTTTATATGTTTGCTGAGTATTAAATGGTTTTGAGGCTTCTTTTGCGAAAGAAGAAACGCTGATATCTTTCTTAAGGGGTTTGTATTTGATTCCACCAGATTTTGCCTCGTATTTTTCTAATTGCGTATAATACTGCCCAAGAGAGAAGTCTTTTTTAAGATTTTTTTACCACCCACTCATCGAAATTATTATAATATAACCGAAGAAATCCTTTCTTCAATGCAAATAGCCAACATCATCAAATATAGTGGGACTTCATCAGCAAACAGTCTATCATTTTGTGTATAAAACATCTGATACCTATACTTATATCATTTTATTATACATATACTAACTGTCCCAAATTGAAGCGGGTTAAAGTTAGACTAACCGTTAAGATTATTGATAATCACATTTGGTTTCAAAAGGCATGCACCCGCGCAAACAATCGAAGCAGTTGTTTCCTCGACTCGATGCTACTTAGTTCTTTGACAACCTCAAACCTCCCTCCAACGAAGAAATGCACCATTACCTGTTTGAGAATTCGTCCAGTCACGAATTCAAGCCTGAATATCTCTAAATGCCAATCAAGCTAGAAGAAGACCAGATTTCAAGAGATAAAAGTCATTTGAGGGGACATAGTGTGGCCCGCTCTTCTTCTCCTTCCCAAGAACGTATCTTTTTCATAAGCAAGATGATGATGGCTTGTAAGACCTACTGATTGAGAGCGGGAACTTTCCTTATAAGCCTTACAACTAATAGATGTTAATGAATCCTTCAAGTAAGATGGAAATGATAGATGAAATTCTAATTCCTCATGATCAAATCAGAGAAATGTACCCTTAAGATGAAAATTTATCCTCAGCTGCTTTTGAAGAGTTTCAACCTATTAAAAATAATTTAAAGTTTGAAGAGATTGGCGAGCCAAGCGGTACCTAAGTTCAAAAAAAGCGTAAAAAACTCTAGCAACAGAAAAAAGACTTGCAAGTATTGCTAAGTACCCTTCGGTTGTTTAATCAGACGATGTTAGTGGCAATGAATTTCCATCGACTGTACAAAAAGGATACTCTGAGTAAATATTTTAACACAATCTATAACGTAGTGCTAAAGGAAACAAAAAGAATTGATGCCTTTATCGCGGAGGAGAGGAAAAATATCGACGATTCCCTTCTCAAACTCAATCTATCGGAGAACAATATCAAAATTGAGTGGGAGGAGATGTCTGGTGCCCATTAGAACAAGGATTTATTCAGCACAATGATTGGTACTTATTTTACGACTTAGGCGAGAATGAGAAACAGGACCGCCCTAACCAACGTGAATGATGCTATGCTTCCCCATATCTACTCACTTATATTCCATTTTTATTAAATAAAATTAAGTCAACCACTTTTAGTAAATGCTTCCTTCAGAATACTGATAATGTACATGCAAAATTATCCTGAATCATCAAGGTTTAATGATAGGGTTTTGATTTATAAGTTTATTTTATATTTTATTATTGAGCATAGATAATAGATCGACCTAATATCGCAAATCATAATTCAGCGGACACCAATACATGAAGGAGGTCCATTTTAATAACCCGAATTATGAATTTAATCATTCTTTTCTCCAAACTGATTTTACATGATTAATTAAAGTTGTTTTTTGAGAAAAAACAAGAATTGCGTGAAGAATGCCAACTTTGTATGATAATTTGATGTCTGTTACTGTCATTAATATTCATTGCTAGGTCATTTCTCTGGAAACCAAAATTAATTTTATTCTATTTTTATTGTTGTTGAGAAGTATAACATAGAATAGATAATCAAAGTTCAGTACCGTCCCACCAGACTTGGTCCTAAACTAATTCCCATATATTTTAGCACTTTATTAAAAGGAGAGTATTGTCTCCGAAGTCCTAATTATTTTGGGTATCTTATAAAGGAGAAAGGTCCTCTTAGCCAATTGCCGCTGATGTTTTTACTGCTTTTTAGGAGTCAAGACTAACCTCCAAAGTTTCTATATAGCGAATAATCGAAGGCACGTTTTTATGGCATTTTATCATTTTTTGATGATGACTTCGACACTGATCAGAAGAACGTGTTTTGACGAACTTGCTGATTAAAACATTGATCCTCATGGATCTTCTGGATCGGTTGTCAGTCTCGAAGAGGTCTTGGTATTCTTCTAAGAAGTTTTTGTAGGCTATATTCTATTTTAAAGTCCAGGTAGATTGGTTAAATCTTTTCTTGTTTCTTTTCAACTTTTCAATTTTCATTTTTTGGCATGCTAAAGAATTTTTATTAATTTAGCAAGGCAATTCAAACTAGCTCTCATTATCAGAGGGAAAGCTCATGACGTTTTCATTTGCAGTGCTGCAGACTTAGAATTAGCAAAAAGTAGACATTTTAATTTTGGTGTTCTTCCTTAGTATTAATATAATTATAGCAGCTAGTTACGAAAAAAAGAGGATGTAATGGATGCCAAAAGAGCACAGCCCAAATCTAGTCACAATTAACATGAATTCCACGCTAAACGTTTTTTTGTAAAGAAATGTATGTAGCCTAACTTAGTTCTTTCTTATTTTATTTACTGACTAGTAAACAGCAAAAGTTAAAAAAATTCAATTTCCACCAATTTTCATTGAAAGGCAAATTGATTTTATACGACATCTACTGACAGAAGAATCATATGCCAAAATATTAATTCTTCCAGTAATGTTGAATGAGATATAATTATAGTATTTATTGATAGAGCTGATTTTGTTGTTATAATTCAAATTCAAAACAATGGATAAATATGATGTTGTCAAAAGCAAACTAGAAAGGGAAACAGCAGCTTTGCTGGCGGAAAGGAGACAACTATAAACCATTTATGAGAATAAACCGGGACTAGCACCACCTATTCGACATGTGGAATCAACGGCATTGACACCCAGAGAAATGGAAAATTATATTGGTCCGGGAGATAAAACTGTTTAAGTTGTCGATAGGCTACAGGAAATTATTCAACTTTGTAAAAATGAAGGCTCACTTTCATATTAGGAGATGAGATAGGTACTTAAGGTTGAGAACGAAGTGCTCTCTTTCTTGCACAGAACCACCCCTCTCACAACAGAAAGACCACCTTTTGATTTAAGAACAACAGATCAGCTAGTAACTGATCCCAGAGCAACTGAAAGATCCGGAACTGATTATAGATATATTGAACGGCAAACAACAGAACCGAGAGCGACAGAACGACAAACAACTGAAAGAAGAATAACTTAACAAAGACTCACAAGTGAACGTCAGCCCATTGAACAGCAGTATATGACGGATTATCGGCAAATTGATCAGAGGCTAGCAAGTTAACGTCAGCCTACTGATCAGAGGTTTACAACTGAATATCAGTCTATTGATCAGCGATTAATTAATGAAAGGCAGGCTAGTGAACAGAGATTTACAAGCTAACGCCAACCACATGATCTTAGGTATACAGCAGAACGCCAGCAAACTGAATAGAGGTTAATAAGTGAACGATAGCCAACTGAGTAAAGATTCACAAGTTAACGGCAACCAACTGAGAAAAGATTAACAAGTGAACGACAGCCGAGTGAGCAAAGGATCGCAAGTGAGCGACAGGCAACTGAGCAACGATTCACAAGTGAAAGACAGCCAACTGAGAAAAGATTAACAAGTGAACGACAGCCGAGTGAGCAAAGGATCGCAAGTGAGCGACAGGCAACTGAGCAACGATTTACAAGTGAAAGACAGCCAGCTGAACAACGGTTAGCAACTGAACAGAGGCTAACAAGTGAGCAAGCTGCTTAACGTCAAGCGACTGAACCAAGAGCAATTGATCGTCAAGCGACATAGCGACAAGTAACTGAGTCTCGAGCAACATAACCCCGAGCTTTCTAACCCTAAGTTTACCAATCAAATCAACAATTAAATAACCAAGATCCAGTTTCTATAAAGCAATCTAAGATGCAAGGCTATGAAAGTAGAGGATTTAATCTGTCTCAAGATCGTTCAAAAATGGGATTAAACTAAAATACGTTAATGATGATATCTGAGATTGAGCGTAAAGCTTTAAACGAGATATTGCATCTTCAGAGGGATAGAGACCAAATCAAATTAGAAAGAGACCAGTTTAAGTTGGAAAGAGACAGATTGGCTAATGATCTACAAAACAGCAAATTGGAATCAAATAAAAATATTGTCAATGAAACAGAAAGACAATAAGAAGAGAATAGGTTGAGAGAATAAAATGCCAAACTGAAGGAAGAGAATAGACTACGAGAATAAAAGAGGTTACGGTAAGAGGACAAACTTAGGGAAGAGAATCGACTTCGGGAAGAAAAAATCAGAGAAGAAAGTCGAGTTAGATAAGAAAAATTAAGGGAAGACTATAGAGCCAGGGAAGAGAAAATCATTCAGGAGGAGAACAGAAAAAGAGAAGACAGTAGAGTGAAAGAAAATACAAAATTAAAGGAGGAAAAACAGAGGGAAGAGAGTAGATTGAGATAAGAAAAACAAAGGGAATAAAGTAGATTTAAAGACGACACCAAATTGAAAGAGGACAAATATCAGCTTTAGAATAGATTAAGAGAATAATTTAGGCAAAGAGAAGAGAAAATTAGAGACTAATACAGACAGAGGGAAGAGATCAGACTTAAGGAAGAGAACCGACTGAAAGAGTAAGCTCAAAGTAGAAATCAAAATAAATTACAAGAACAAAGCAGACTGCGAGATCAAAGCACATTGCCAGACCAAAGTAGACTCCAAGAAGAGAACAGACTGAGGTAGGACAATAGATTGAAGGAAGAAAATAGACTACTCAAGGAATAAAACTCACAACTGAGAACTCGTATGGAAACTATCGGATAGCGCTAAGTCAACCTCAATTCAGCCTCCAGACAAAATACTCAAACTAATTACCCTCCATAAAATGTTGCAATTGCGCAGTATGATTCTCAAATTGTAGTATATGAGAACTAATTAAGGAGGGCCAGTGTCATCATCAGTGAACTCAAGACCAAATTAATTAATGTACCTGGGATTTAAGTGCTTCATGAACAAGGAGAAAATCTTCGCAGGTAAGCAGCTGAGATCTTATTGAGGGTCGAAGGATGGGGTAATGCGAATAATGCAAAACTTGTCAAGGAACTACAATAAAAATTGGAGGAGGAACAAATGGGAAAAGATATATTCCTCGAAGAACTCAAAAAATTCAAGCAAAAGTATCTCCAACTGGAAGAGGAATGCAAAAATCTTAAAAAAGGAAACCCTGACGCTGCTAGATCAAACGGGTCGAATTACCAGCGTGGACCCTCAGCTCCTGCCCCCGAAGCAGCGAAAAAAAAGGCAGTCTCTTTTGGAGACTATGAAGATACTCTCAGTGAAATGCGCAATGCTTTGCAGATGTGATATAACTATCTTATGACAGCCTTTATAATAATTACAGTTACTATACACATCAAGATTATTGACTCTCACTCTTATCTGAGGGAGGGTTCAATAATGCTTCCTTTAGAGGAGACTGATGCTCATCCGATATAATGATGTTATTGCCTTCTTCGTGTTCTGAGAGCAATGCCTCCCTTCGTAGATTTGATTTTTGGATGTCATAGTTGAGGCGATTTCGTTATTATTTCATAAAGTATATTATGACCAGTCCAATCAGAAAAATGCCGAAGCAGAAGGCTAGACCGCCTGCAGTTTGTTATTTAGAATCTCCTTGAACAATTAATGTCATACATATGCCTAGAACAAATCCTGCGAAATTGCCCATAGCAAATAACAATCCAACTGCAGAGCCCTAACCCATCGGAAAAGAAATTTAACAAGCCAGTTCTAGCATGATCGGCACCAAAGGGATTAGAAAGAATGAGTTGTAGGCCGAAACGAGACTAACCAAAACTAGAATGTTGGTTTCTAGTAGGGGATAAAACAGAATCATTGCCGTGCAGCAGCCTAGATGAATCAACTAGTACCGATCATGCATATAACGATGTATTTCTTAAATTTGCCGCTTTTTCGCTGTAAATGCCCAAAAATAATCACTCCAATGATGCCGGATATTACTGGGCTGCCTCCAACCACGCCGACTGCCAGTGGTAGGTCGTCGCTAAACCAAGGCTGGAGTAGATAAGACAGGACTATTGAAATAGCATTGAATATGCCGAAGTAGCAACCAAATGCTACCAGAAGCAGAATGAAGTTTTTATGATGAAAAAGAGTCTTGATGGTTTTCTTGAAGGATTATCTTTGTACTTTACCTGAGTCTGATGGCGGAGTTGGCGGATTATTGACCTGAAAGATAATATTTGGCACATAACAGACGATAGCTAGTATGGTCTCTACTACCATCAGATTGAATGTTAGTTTTTTGCCTTCTTCCACGTTTTCTTCGCTGGTATGTTCGACATTATATCCTCCGAAAACAATTCCTGGAATAAATATTCCAACTATCAAAGAGATATTCATTATCAATGTTAGAATTTGTGTCACTCCTCCTCGAGTTTAAGCTGTGAACCAATTTGATGATATTTTAGCTTGGCAATTCATGATGAAAGGTCTACCAATTCCTGCAATTATCTGACCAACTATGACGAATGCAAACGAAGTATTAACCAACAATCTGAAGGCAGTGCCAATCAAACAAAGTACGCTACCTAGAGCTATACCAACCCTCGTACCATAGGTATCAATAGTGTATGCTGCTGGAAAGGTGAAAATCGGGTGCATGAGTGCGAATAGGAGAGCTCCTGAGTTGACGATGAGAGGGTTTTGCTCATAGATAACCTATAGGTATTTGGCAATAGGAGTGAGAGTATTGATGTTGACAGATGTCATAAACAGTGCCATAGAGAAGAGGGACACGACCACAAAGCGCATTGGGTAAACTTTAAAATCGTCCTTGCCAGCTTACATCTGATTTACAACAATATAAATTCTATCTGAAGAGATATTCTAAGATTAGGCAAAACATAAACTATTTTTAATTTTACAGAGCGCAACAATTACAATATCGACTGTTGACTTGGCACATTTTGTAATTGCAATTATTATACAGATGATGCAACTATTCAGCATGGATGACAACAAAAGTATCGTCTTTTCCACTCAGAAATGGGGCTTATTCTCCTCGTAATCGCATCTCTTCTCTACTTCTTCGGCATCATGCTCTTCTTCGCCAGGTCGCTCCTGCTTATATCCAATGTTCGAGTCGACTTATGTAGATCTTCTTCTTGCTTGGACTCTACTTCTTCGTTGGAGTAGGGGGTATACTCAAGTTCTTCACAAAGAAGGGTACTCGTTTTGGCAATTAGGCAAGATAAAAGGATCATTCGTCTATTTTTGTGGGTTGACCCTTATAGTTCTCAACTTCGGTTTTTTCGGTGCAGTAGCCCAAGTGATTGGCTTTCTACTGATATTCCGTAGCTTTCTGCCTGAGCTCTATGACACTATATGTAAAATTCCATTGATCGGACATTACCTAAGTATCAGTTATAAGACGTAGGAAGTTATTGGATTCAAAATACACTGGACAGATTATCAGGTAGCGGTCAGAGCAGTATTTGATTGTATAGAGCGTTATATTTTAATTTGGTGAATAAAAATGGATAGGATAGTTGAAATATGATTTTGACTGGAATGAAGATATTGACATCTCCTGATTAATTTGATTTTAATACTTGTGGATATGCAGCTCGAACAAATTCAAGGTTAATTCTTAGAATCATTGCGATTGGACAAATTCTGCACTTTTATTTTTAAATACATCAGCAGATTTAACTGAAAATGTTAAGAATATTATTAATTTATCAAGTGTGACTTTCATTCTCAATCACAACTCAATGTAAACTTCTTTTCCCTCAATAACTATTTGTATATAGTTGTCGTTTCAGCCAAACAATCGTAAATGATCATTTCATTATGGCGCTTTAAATGGTAACTGTTGCCATTGTTAATATTCTTTGAGATGGATTAGCCAGAAAATAATCAACAAATCGAAGGAGAAGGTAGCTTATAAGAAGAATGGCTTTGTTAGATCAATGCAAAATGTTCGATGTAACCTCAGTCCAAAGATTCACCAATTTTTAAAATGAATCCTGAAGAAGCGCCAACTCAATTTACTTCCAACGTGCTGGAGAACAATGATCACTATAGATTGTTTTTGATCAACTTTGGACAAGACAAAATCTTGCCTATGTCTCGGCTAGTATGATTGTACTTACTCAGAAGGTGCTGTGGTGGATGATGGAAAGAGCCCACTCATTACTCCTGACGAGGATGACATACTCACGCGCTTGCTATCTTCTTGATCTCTATATTCAGAAATCGCTGAACATCGATCTTGAGTCATTGCAGATTCTGGGCTTTGTGTGCTTGAGGATTGCGACTAAAATAGAAGATAGCACTGTTAGCATAACCTGCTAGGATTATCCTGCTGAGATGCTTGCTGAGCGTTAACTTCATCTTTGTTTAACTATCAAGTACCTTCTACCAGAAACATACACCTTGCTTATCGATGAGATTGTGCACTAATGGAACAGATTTATTGGAGAAATTTCGAACCAGCATCATCTCTATCACATCAACGAAGAAGGATACAAAAAGATGACTTCTCTTTATGATAAGCTGGACTGTGTTAACCTTGGTATTTTATATCCGATTTAGTGGCTAATTCTCTAAAATATACCTATGGTCAACTCTGCTTTAATCTGTTTTATGTAATCAACTATTTTTTTTCATATGATGATGACTGTAATAATTTTTCCTAGGAATCACTCAAGCAACAAGTATCCAATCATAGATTTAGATCAAGGAATGTTACAATTAACACGAGGCATATTTTTAAAAATTTTAAGAGTTTATGGGAGGGGCTATCAGCAACAGAAAGTATTATCTTGATCGCGAAGTAGGTTTTTTCTTGATTCCTTTTTTGAGACTAAAACAGAAATGTCATTTGAAGGGGAGTTCTGAAAATCTAACAACTCAAACTGCAAGTGCTTAAGTGCGCAGACTGGCAGTTTATGAAATTAAAAGGAGCAAGTAGATGTGATTGTTTATGCAATATACTTTAATACTTTACCGAGAATTACTCTGTTATATCAATAATAGATAATATCTCTGATTTTATGCTCAGTGAGTAATATCGATATTCGAACCATAAAGTTCAATGTAGTTTGATGCATATACTGTCCATAATTGATTATATTATCATTTATTTATCATATCATCATTGAGGAATTAAATAGTGAGTATAATTATCCTTAATTAGTTATCAATGCATACAGTTATAAAATATTCAAACAAACTGCGCAGTCATGTCCGATATTACATTCTCTACCTCGCTTATTGCCACTAATCCTCCTCCTACATGCGAAGACGATCCTGTTTATCACCTTCTTCCTCCTGAACCCATCATCTTAAGACCTCTTAATAGATCATAGAATGAGCAATCATCCTCCTATGAAGAAGGTACGATGAAGTTTGACTATGCCGATATAACACTAGGGAATTCACCATAGTTTCCCAAGGGGTTATAAGTGCAAAGACCAACTCATAGTATTTCTAGTTTCAATCAAAAAATAAGGGATTCACACACAGACAAATATTTGGTTGTAGTAAACCCACCCCAAAAGGAAAGAAAAAGCCCCACCTAATCAAAAACATAAAGTAGGGCCAAGGAATTAATTTTTTCTCACATCAAGGAGTAGATAAGATTACCATCAAAAGAGTCCTCGTTTCAAAGGGGCGTCAGTGATAGTCGAACCTACAAGGAAGGCAGCCGCATTTCTAGAAATAGTAATTCTACTGTGAGAGGAGAAGAGAGTAGTTTTCAAAATCAAATAAAAAATCCCCGATAATAAAGTCTCTATGTTGGGAATGAGATTAAAAAGAAGTTTACAAATAAGAGGGGAAACATTCAAAAAGATAGCATCCTTGACCCCTCCATCCTTGTGGACAAAATCCGATAATTACAATCAGAAATATAGGAAATATAAAATATAAATAAAACTTTGAGCCTTCAACTTCAAATGAGTCGAGAACGGCTAAAAACGAGTCTGTCTTAAAACTCTCTTCTCCAAGATAAAAACAATTAGTTGCTTCAAGCTATAGAGTCGTATAAATAAGGCGAGTCTGTTCGTCGAAGTTTGTAAAGGGAAGTAGCCGAGTTAGGAAAACTAAACGAACTATTTTGTTAGGAAATTGACCAGCAAAAGGAGTAAATCGTTAAGTACGAGGAAAAGAATGAGGAGTCCCTCAAATTACTACAGAAGTTGAACGAGAATATCACCAAAAAGGAAGAAAAATTGCACAAATAGTTGGAGGAACAGACGTATCACTTTAATAAGATTGGGACTGATAAAAGAGCCGTGGAGATGGAACTCAGTCAGGCCAATGAGAAGTTGAAAATGTTAGAAGATGATCAGGTTAGTAAAATGTCCACTATCGAGGAGTTAACTCATTAAAATTAGGAATTAATCAGCAAAATTAACTCTCTTCAATAGCAAAACTAGATTATTAATAAAAGATTGTAGCAGTAGCAATCTGAAATCAAAAGATTGGAAGGGCAGTTGAGGGATAAGATAGCATTCTTGGAATAAAAATTGGCTGAATTTCAGAAATAACTCAAATCCAGCGAAACCTACAACAATCAGCTTCTGCATGAACTCAATGATAAACAGCAAGAAATGACTCAGCTTGTAAGAGCATATCAACAATAGGCCAGCACTCTCGCCAAGACTAATCAATAGGAAATGACTGCACTGGCGAAGAATCACCAATAGTAGAGGAGTAAACTTGCGAAAGCCTTGGATGAAAAGAGGAAATAGGCATAGGAATCATAAAAACAATATACGTTTTAGAGGAAAGAACTCACTGTGTCATACGAAGAATTGATCAATCAATTTAAGCAAAGGATCGACGAAAAAGAGAGAGAAAACTAGCAGTTGAATTACTTCAACAAAGAACTTGAAATGAAGTTGCGAATAGTGACAGGGGCAAAGGACAAATCTTAAACTTAGATCAAGGACTTAAAGTAGGAGAAGAGAATCATTTACACTGAAAAGTAATAACTGAAAAACGATATAAAGCAATTGTTAGACACCAATGAGAAACAATTTAAAGATTTATAGCGTATCAAACAGAAAGAAATACAACTCAATGAGTAAATTTCAAACAATCAGAAGGAAATCATTCAATTGGAACAGCGTACTTCTCAATATATTACCAATATCAGCAATAAAGACATATAAATTGCAAAACTTATGGAAAAAGTACAGAAGCAAGTCGAGAATAGCGAGAACTTAGGCTTATAAATAGACAACCGCAATAAGCTGATAGCTGAACTGCACGAAAAACTTAAACGATATTAAAAAATGATTATCCTATATAAATAGGAGTTAAGCCGCATGAAGGATAACAAGGAGGCTCAGTGGCAGTAGATGAAAGCACTATACGAGGAACAGATCACAACATTATAAAATAAACTCAGGTACTTACTTGAGCAGGACTCCAAGAAGAACACTAAATCAATCAAAAAGCAAACTCAAACCATAAGCCGTCAGGCCAAAGAATAGAGGACCATTATTCAACCAATCCGACCATCTTTTTCCTAACAATCTGCCTGATTCTATAAAGTTATTTATTCCATATAAAAATGTGTAAATTGGAGATGAATATAGGTGGAGTTTGTTGAGCATTATAATAATAGTTTGAACTCATAGGGAAATGTCAACCCCATAAATATTGTTAAAATGGTACAACACCATTCTGACTGGTAGCACAACTGATGCCATCAGGTAGGCAGAAAAGACACTATTGCAGCTATAAAATGATTCAAATTTTCTACAGGATAATGTACGTATTCTGACCTAGCCACAAATTTCACGTACAGTGTGTCTAATTTAGAGTCAGTCAAGAAGTTATCAGCCGTCTGCCTCAACAAATACTCTAAAAGGTTGATAAAATAGAAGTCTCAGGATAAATGTTTGCTAGCCATTCAACAATATTTGTCGCTGTTGGGGAGTGCACAAGTGGAGTTAGACCTAAAACCACTCGTTGTGGTGGCTTTGGATACTCTAGTTAGCAGCTAGATAAATAAAGCATCCAAACTAACAATGAGTCAGAATCTAATCGCGGCTTTGAGGTAAGCCGTGAAGCAGCCTGACTAAAACGTTAATTATGCATATCTGGTGTTTTATGGTCAATCCCTGTTTGGAAATCACTCGTACTTTGACGAAATCAGAGAATTACTGAAAAATGTATTTAGTTAATTTGTCACTCTTGCCCTACGACTGCATCGAGCTGCCGCAGATCTCACTCTTGAACGCAAAGAAAATCTATTCACAATGTATATATTTATTAATGCAGTATGAAGCTGATTCGGGAGTACTCTATTCTTCTGAAGGCTTTCATGAAGAGATTAGCACTGCTTGATGTTTAAACTGCAAAGTATCTATTTGTGCCTGAATTTTAAGGCTTGATAACCACAGTTTTCCAACTAAGTCTTAAGGAGAACACCACAGGCTCCACCCTGTTTGTTAATATTCCACAAGAAGAGGAACTTAGCAAAATATTTAATAAAATCAAGAGCAACTACCTAATGGTGCAGACTTCATTCATACGATTAATGCACTCTTTTATCAAACATCCAGGATTACTAAACACTAATCCTCTCTACATCAAACTGCCTTCTCTTATCGATTACTTCATCAAATCTACCGTCAATCTCCTACAACAATCTCCCTATTATCAGCTACCGTCTCGGATATCACTCCTCTAAGTACTTGATGAATGCTTCAATTTGCTTGTTACCACCTTGCGAATGAACGACTTCTATCCAATATTCGAGTCTAATAACAACGATATAATTGAGAAGATGATTCTTCCTTGCCTTGCCCTGACCCCTCACGATATTGACAATTTTTATGATAATCACGAGGAGTTTGTTCAACAGGCGATGCAGATTGTTGAAAGAGACGTAAAAATTGCTGGTATGGGAATGGCGGAAGAGGAGTAGGACCAAATTAAACAATATGAAACGGTAAGGACTTTTGCTTCTGAACTGCTTTCCACCTTATGCAAATATCAAGATGGAATCCTTTCTCACATATTCGACTTCGCCCTAGGAGTTATTTAAGGAAAAATTGGATCAACTTTCTCGAAATCATTAATGCTCCTAATCATATCAGTCTTGAGGACACTGATCAAGGATAGAAAGGATCTCAAAACAAGGGTGGCAGAGATTATATTAAAACTAATCGAAACCACGCCTATCCCCGTGATCAGCAATGTTCGAAAAGAATAGGATGTGGAATATGCCTACTTACTGTTGACTTTAACCAAAATAATTCTTTTGGCTAAGGAGACGTATCCGAATATAATTAGCGAAGCATTTAAACTTGCAGTAGCAGTAATCCAAAGTCCATCAATTGGCGAAGCTCATAAATATTTCACATTGTAGTTATTAGATTAGATGGCACGAATAGAAGAAGGATAAATATATTCTTTCGAAATCCTGTCTATCTACAACCATCTACTCAACACGACCGAAGATCCCTCTTTCAAGTTGCTTGACTCCTATTTTTTGCTTATAAAGTATGTTCTGTGTGATGTAGGTACAATCAGGAGGAGTTCAGGAAAAATCCAGCAAAGATAATTGAGGGAATTAAGCTGCTATGCCTGCATATTGAGAAGGAAGTGAAAAAGCCAGAGCCCACACAGCTGTTCCTGAACAAATGTTGGAACATTGTACGAGAAGTTGGAGAGAGCGATGAATTTATCCCTGCCCTGATTCCACAGATTTAAGAGGCAGTGCTTCCATTGCTCCCCTACATCGATGGAATACGCAATTTTGATTTCTAGTAGGATATCCTCTTGCTGTTAACGTAAGAATGAAATAACTTAGCTCTTTCATCAGCAAAGGCAGACAAATTACCCTCAACCAGCAAAAAATGTTTTAGATAATTCCACGTGTGTTCTATAACTAATATGCATGCCGCTTCGGTCATGCCTTCCATACCATTCAAATTTTTATATATTATGGCAGCGATATTCTCCTCAACTGCGCTCCAGCCATTCAAGCTATTATCAATATGGCGACCACAGCCCTCACACTTAATTTATGCCAGAAAAGGCATATTAATGAAGCTTAGAACTGCTAGGGAGTCTTACTACTGCAAAGTTTAGTACTTAAATGCTGGTCTGTCTTAACATTAGAGCAGTGGACTTTCATTCTCAAGGCTCTTCTCAGTAAATTATAGTCTTCAATTAAGTTTAATCTACTTTCTTCAAAGTAATTCTCCCTTTATGCAGTATTTACGGGGCGCTAAGTCTTATCCTCTTTCGAGCTCATCAATTCTTCCCAGACGAAGAGAACCAAATTCTTCTCACAAAAATTCTATCCAATATAAAAGTATTCAGCCAGGTTCAGTACTCACCCAAAGTCGTGATTGCTGGTCTTTCTCAACTACTTTTACTTTATAATATACCTTTCATAAGCCGTAAGTTTTCGCAAGTGCTGGACATTGTTGTGACAATGCTGTAGATTAGTTCAGTGAAAAAAGATAGTTTGTTCGACGAAGAAGAAGAGGAAGACGAAAAGGAGTATGCAAACTCATTGATAATGATCAAAAATGACATAAAGAACCTTGATGAGTTCAAATATTTCAAAGATCAGGTCTTGAAACTGAAGCAAACCAATGCCATCCTACTCGCCACTACCATTGCTGAGTTACCTCAACCCAAACGTGATTTTCTCAACGATATCCTGCGTGTGGAGAGGGTACTAAACGAGCCGAGAAAAATCTTTAAGATTAAGAGATGATGGTTCACTAAACAAATTCAATCATATATTAACAGCAATCATATCAAGAGACTCAGCAAAATTTAATTATAAAGATCAACGTCCCTTTCGGCCCACACCCATTCCCATCTTAGCCATATCCTAGAGGATGTCATCGTCTAGTGCGGCAGTCGCATAGTTATTACGTTACTTTCTGCTGCCTTGACTGGTGGAACAGATGTTTTATTCTTCCCAATTTTCACTTATTTCGGAAATCTTATTGATGAAGAGATCATGCTTTCGGCGAAAACCATTCGGGTCATAGGGTTCATTTCCAGTGAAAATAGGACTGAACTTATCTGCAGACTGAATTTTAACTTATTCTTCTGATTTTGGTGTTTCTTCCTTGAAAACCTATTTTACTTTGTCTTGTTTCGGGTACTAGACTTCATAGTTATGAATTCTATGATCTAAATTGCTTTTCTTGGCGAACTGAGAGGCTTTGTAGCTGGCCGTAGTCGACTTAATCAGTTCTAACAATTTGGGATCTGTCTCGTAGTGATTATAGTCAAATGTATTAGCAGCTTTATAGTCTCTTTTAACGGGCATATTGTTATCTTGCCTGCTATCACTCTCGCCTACACGTTTTGCTGTAATTTTACTACTCTGCTCTAATAAATCCTTGCGAAAGACTGAAGAAATGGAGTCTCTTCCCGAGTTGATACTTTTCTAAAACTTAATATTTGAAAGGGCACGTGATTGATTGGGGAGAAATTATTGAGTTGTGATGCGATTGTCTGCAAAAGATGAAAGCAGTTCAATTTTAGACTACAGCTGCGGTAAATTAAACCTATCCTCCTTATGACTAAAAAACTATCCTGTCTTTTGGGCACTCCCCTCGCCAAGGGTCATCAGTTTTGTTTATTGATTGTGCGGACTACTGCTTTGCTGTTCCCCTGCTTATTTATTCAAATTATTTTTTCGAGGAGAATTGGTTGGTGTTTTCCAGCTTGGTGTGCAGGTTAATCGAATAGGTACACTAACTCCTCGAGGTTATTGATATTTAAACTGCTGATCTTGCTTGGGTGAAGGACTATATTGATTTAAGAGATGATTTTATGGGCGTGGTTGAACTTGTTGAGGAACTTGAAGAGTCATTTGAGATTGTGGTTGTACTTGATTCGATGGCTGCAGGTATCTTATAAATGGCTGCTGATTTATCAGAGGTGGCTGGTTATTTGGCACATAATGAATTTATTATCGAATTGGATAAGGAGGTGATTGTCTTATGATTTGCACAGGAGTTGTCGGCCTCATTATTTGTAAGGGCTATGTTCTCATGGAACTATCTCGGCTATAATTTTGGCGATAGACAAATTGCTGCGAATCTGGGCTAATAACAGGAGACACAATACTAACTTGCATCTATTGAGGCGTAGTTTGCCTCGATCTCATAAAATTGTAGTTATTATTGGGACTTTGAGGCGTTTGGAAGTTTGAGGGGTCTGCTTTAACAAAGTGAACAATGGGCTGAGAAGGTGAAACGGTCAACATGTTTCGCTTCCTTAAACGACTTTCATTCACCTTACATCTTTGAAATTGCTGTAAATTAACTGGCTGGTAAATATTCAACGTGGGAGCAGGAGACGCTTGAGGAAGATTGCCCACAATCATGTTACGGTTGTTCATTTGAGGAGAACTTTTAGATTTTGAAAGAGAGGGAGTTTTATGCCTATTTACCACAAATTGAGGGAAATCTTGTTGCGCTGTAGTGAGTTAAAATCCATGGCGATGATGTGATACATCCAAACTTCTGCCCCTTTCTTCTGGAAATCTATTTTGACTATGTCTTGATGAGGAAGATCCACTTCTGACATGTTCTGCAGTTTTGGAGGGTGGAGTGACTTCCTTCTTGGGGTAGAAGGTCATGGCTATCTCCTTCTGTGGTTTTTACTCCACCGGTCCATAAATATCCAGTAAATTTTCAATTTGGGCTGCATTATGCAGCGACTCAAGATGGTCTGACACATAAAGATGGTTTTACCGGCACAGCTGTCTAAATCCAGCGATGGTGTTGGCGAAGGTAAGTCTATTAATGTTCATCAGACTGTCTTTTAGAGAAAACAGCTTACCATTTGGATCAGTGTTCATATCAATGATGTTGATAACCTTTATAACCATATCCTCCTCCCGTCCTCCACCCAGCAGGTACTGCTCGGGTACATTTTTGTATATCTACTTATTGCACCATACTTTCATTCTTCCTCGCTGGCAGATGTGAAACATATCTTCGAAAATTTAAAAGTATCCGTAGCTTTTGAACAGAATCTAGAAACCCTTTAGAGCTACGGCGAGACAGTGCAGGGAGTCTGCGAATGGGATATCATTAATCTTGGAAAGATTTGTCACCACTCGTTAGTAGTATACACTGAGTTAGTACTCTCCTGCGCCGCAAGTATCGGTACCACTCAACTACAGATACAGAGCCGCAACAAGATAGGCATGCTGATATCTTGCAGTAAATGTTTGAAGTTTGCGATCGATATCTTAAGAGTGGTAGATGTGCTATTTAAACTCCATGATCTCCTCGGAAGTATAGAGATGACGGTATATGCTAAGAGGGCTGTAAACATGGGCTAGGGTATAATTTTGTAGCTGTGGACGGTATATTGCGAGCTATTGTTATCGGTGTTGACTAGCACCCATTAATTTAAATTAGTAAATAGACCAAGCAGCTGGCAAAGCAAAGCAAAGCAAAATTAATGAAATTGCAGACCAAAAATACAATTTACATAAGATGCTAATTATCCCTTTCATTGATTATCATTGAGCTATAATAAAAATCACACATATACATACTACACCTATCTATCTCCTTAATTTGATTTGCATGATTGATTTTTCTCTATAATTTAATGCAGGGAAGAGTACGATCGTAGATGCAGATGCAGGTGTTACGGTTTTACCGTTAAGCCTGGAAGTTTGCCTATACTAAACCTGAACCCCTTCGCAGCAAATTGAGCGACTTTGTCCGCCGAGAGTTCCAGCAGCATCAAGATATCCCTCGCATGCGCTTTCATCTAATTGAATACCAGCTACGAAAAGGGCGTAACAGACTAGCTATGATGAAGGCCACCCAGATAGATGATATATCTTTTCTTTGAGTTTGATTATCTATTCACTCCTATAGTGCAATTCGCAAAGTTAATTGTGAGTTAATTATGAAGCAACTTGCCGACATTGTTAAGAACTATCAGGCTATCAATAACTGCCAACGATTCGCAGAAACTGTTAAGCAGGCCTACCTCTCAGCTACAGACTACCATGAGTACAGTTGATTCTATGTAGCGGTCACCACTATGCAGCCCTTACAGATTTGACAGGAGTTGCTGCTCTAACCAATATTCATAGAAGGATGATGCAACATCCAGTAGGCAGATGTATCCTCGCATAAAAACCAAGAATTACCGATGCAGTGCTGGAGAGCTTGGTTGATTGCAAATAAGAAACATTCGGGTGAGTATTTGCTAATTCAGCAAAGGCTACTACAAATTCATGACCAAGTATGACTTTAAACCGAGTGATAGGCCACTGGTACAATACATTCCAGACTTGGAATTAGCTTATGTCTCGCAGCGTTATAAGTAAATTCACGACTTCCTGCACGTGATTCTACTGGATTAAGTGACTGTTCATAACTAATTGGTGGTTAAATGGTTCGAAATGATTCAGCTGGGACTTCCTTCTGGTAGTCATGGGTTTAGTTAGCAGCCTTAGCTGTTTTGGTTAGTCCTATTCTTTCGGATAAACTGACATTAGCTGAAACTGCACGAATTTGCAGACTGGCCAATAAGTATCG